>Ga0210390_10000212_pt1 | contig 63317 bp, 42 predicted proteins | sample IncBWH11OmetaG_FD_161050 | JGI IMG/M metagenome (GOLD analysis project Ga0210390, IMG submission 161050) | Forest soil microbial communities from Barre Woods Harvard Forest LTER site, Petersham, Massachusetts, United States - Inc-BW-H-11-O ...
GGTTCTGCGCGAATTGCGGGCGGCAAATCACGGCCCAGACCGTCGAACAGATCATCGAGCACGTCTCCCGCATTCCCCAGGGGACGCGGATCCAGCTCCTGGCCCCCGTGATTCAGCAACAGAAGGGGGAATACCAGGACCTGTTCGAGGACCTGCGACGCCAGGGCTTTCTGCGGGCGCGCGTCGATGGCCGCACGGTTCAGCTCACCGACAATTTGCGACTCGACCGCCAGATGCGACACACCATCGAGGTGATCGTCGATCGCCTGGTGGCCGGAGATGTCTCCCGCACACGACTCACCGATTCTGTCGAGACGGCCCTCAAGCTCTCCGCGGGAACGCTGGTGGTCACGCAAGAGTCGCCCACCAACGGCGGCCAGCGCGGGCAACGGCCGAGCGAGGCCGAAGAGCCGACCGCCGTCGAGCATCGTTACAGTTCGCAATACGCCTGCACGCATTGCGGCATCAGCTACGAACCGCCGACGCCCCAACTCTTCAGCTTCAACAGCCCACTCGGCATGTGCCCCAAGTGCAACGGCTTGGGCGTGCGGCACGACTTCCTGCTCGACCGGCTGATTTCCGAGGACTCGAAATCGCTCTGGCAGGGAGCGATCGAGGTGATCGGCCCGATCGGTAAGATCGGACGTTGGCGCAAGCACATTTATAAAGGAGTCGCCAACTCGATCGAGAAGGACCTGGGGCTCCCCGAAGACACGCTGCTCAAAACTCCGTGGCGCGACTTGCCGGCCGAGGCCCAGACGCAGTTCTTGCAAGGGACTGGCGAGCGGCACATCACCTATTCGTGGCGCTATTCGGGCGGCGTGTGGAAGCACGGCGGCACGTTCGCCGGCGTCATTGCCGACCTGCTGGAGAGCTACCGCAAGGCGAAGAACATCATGCGCCGGCGGCAGCTCGAGAAATACATGGAAATTGTCCCCTGCACCGATTGCCAGGGGACGCGGCTGAATCCGCAGGCTCGTAGTGTGCGCATCGCCTCCAGTAGCGAATCGTTCCGCGCGCCGAAGCGGCCAACCCTGCTCAGTCTGCCCGACGTCTGCAATCTGAGCATTCGCGATGCCTTCGCCTTCTTTCAATCGCTCGATCTGGACGAAACCCGGCAGATGATCGCGGCCGAGGCGCTCAAGGAGATCCGCGGGCGCCTCGGGTTTCTGCTGCGCTGCGGCCTCGATTATCTCACGCTCGAGCGCAGCGCGCCGACCTTGTCCGGCGGCGAGACGCAGCGCATTCGTCTGGCGGCCCAGATCGGCTGCGGATTGGTGGGCGTGGTCTACATTCTCGACGAGCCCTCGATCGGCCTGCACCCGCGCGACAACTCGCTACTTTTGGACAGTCTCAAGAACCTGCGCGACCAGGGAAACACTGTCATCGTGGTCGAGCACGACGAAGAAACGATGCGGGCAGCCGACCACGTGGTCGACTTCGGACCCGGGCCCGGAGTTCGCGGCGGCGAGGTCGTCGCGCAAGGGACCGTCGAGGATCTCCGCAAGGAGCCCAAGAGCCTCACCGGAAAATACCTCTCGGGCGACCTGGTCATCCCGATTCCCGCCCAGCGACGGCCACGCGGCAAGAAGTCGCTTAAAATCACCGGAGCGCGGCACAACAACCTGCGCAACGTCGACATCGCATTCCCGTTGGAGAATTTCATCTGCGTTACGGGCGTCAGCGGGTCGGGCAAGAGCTCGCTCGTCAACGACATTCTTTGGGAGGCTCTCAACCGCGATTTGAACAAGGGCAAAGGTCGGCCCGGCGCGCATGGCAAAATCACCGGCCTCGATCAGCTCGATAAAGCCATCGACATCGACCAATCGCCCATCGGCCGGACGCCGCGGTCCAATCCGGCCACGTACGTCAAGCTCTTCGACCTGATTCGCGACCTGTTCGCGCAGTTGCCCGAATCGAAAATGCGCGGCTTCAAGCCGGGCCGCTTCAGCTTCAACGTCGCCGACGGCCGCTGCGAGGCGTGCGAAGGTCGGGGTGCGAACCGCCTGGAGATGGATTTCCTCGCCGATGTGTGGGTGACCTGTCCCGTCTGCCAGGGGGCCCGCTTCAAGCGAGAAACGCTCGAGGTGCGTTACAAAGGAAAGACGATCGCCGAAATCCTCGAGATGGACGTGCAAGAGGCTCTCGAGCACTTCAAGAACATTCCGAACATCACGACCCTGTTGCAAACACTGCACGACGTCGGCCTCGACTACATCAAGCTCGGGCAGCCATCGCCGACGCTCTCCGGGGGCGAAGCGCAACGAATCAAGTTGGCCCGCGAACTGGGCAAGCGGTCCACGGGCCGCACGCTCTATCTCCTGGACGAGCCGACGACGGGGCTGCACTTCGCCGACATTCAGAAGCTGTTGGAGGTGCTGCACGGGTTTGTCGACGCGGGTAATACGGTGGTGGTCGTCGAACACAACCTCGACGTGATCAAAACGGCCGACTGGGTTATCGACCTGGGGCCCGACGGCGGGTCGGGCGGCGGCCAGATCGTGATCGCGGGGACGCCCGAAGACGTGGCCGCCTGCGCCGAATCCTACACCGGCCAGGTCCTCCGCGAGGTTCTACCCGCCACGCGTTCTGCAACATCCACGACGGCCAAGCCGTCTGCCAAGAAAGGCAAGACTGCGGGCATTGCCGCCGCATCAATCCCCGCTGGCCGCTGGCAGTTCGCCGACGCGGCGGACGCGAACGGTGGCGACGGTGCGTCGACAACGGAGATCGTGATTCGCGGGGCCGCTCAGCACAATTTGCAGCACGTCGACGTGCGAGTGCCTCGAGAAAAAATGAGCGTCTTCTGCGGTCCCAGCGGGAGCGGCAAGTCATCCCTGGCGATGGATACGCTCTACGCGGAAGGTCAGCGGCGTTACGTCGAATCACTCTCCGCCTACGCCCGCCAATTTCTCGGGCAGATGCCCAAGCCCAGGGTCGACCACATTCACGGCCTTTCGCCGGCGATTGCCATCGAACAAAAGGCATCCGGTCACACGCCCCGCTCGACGGTCGGGACCGTCACCGAAATCTACGACTACCTGCGAATTCTCTACGCGCGTCTCGGCAAGCTCTATTGCCCCGACTGCGGAATTCCCGTCGAGACGCAGACGTCGGACCAGATTGTCGACAAGCTGCTGACGCTTCCGGCCGGAACTCGGCTGATTTTGCTCGCTCCACAGGAAGTCACGGTCGGGCAGAGCTACGACACGCTTTGGCAGCGCGTGCAGCTGCAGGGATTCTTGCGGGTGCGGATCGACGGCAAGATCTATCGGCTGGAGGATGTGCCGCAGATCGATCGCCGCCGCAAGCACGCCGTCGAAATCGTGATCGACCGCATCGCCGTCGATCCCAAGGCCCGCTCACGGATCGCCGGCTCGATTGAAACGGCCCTCGACCTGGGCCGCGGTGCGATCTATGTGGCCCGCGTCGACGATTCGCTTCCCGACGAGGAATGGATCGTCGATCGTTACAGCCTGCATTTCGCCTGTCATCAGTGCGGCCGCAGTTTTGAAGAACTCACGCCCAACAGCTTCTCCTTCAACAGCCCGCTCGGCTGGTGCCCCTCGTGCGAGGGATTGGGGACCGAGCAAGGCACGAATCTCACCGCGCTGATCGCGGACGGCAAACGGCCGCTCTCGGCCGGGGCGATTGCGGCGTGGCCCAACCCCGAGCAGAATCCGCTGTTTGCCAAGATGCTCGACGCCTGGGCCCGGCAGTTCAAGGTCCCGCTCGATGTCCCCTTTGAGCGGCTCGAGCCAACGCAGCAACGATTGGTGCTGCACGGAACGGGCGACCGCTGGATCACCGTCGGCAAAAAATCCGATTGGAAATTCCAATACAAGGGTCTGTTCCCGGCGATCGAGGAATCGTCCCGCGTTTCCTACGCCTACCGCCAGAAGCTGCACGAGCTGGTCGGCGAGGTTCCCTGTTCCTGGTGCGGCGGCAGCCGGCTGCGCGCCGACGCGGCCGCGGTGCGGTTCCTCGATCGCACCGTCCATCAGCTGTGCTCGCTGCCGCTCAACGAAACGCTGGCCTTCCTCAAGGGGATCCCGCTGTCGGCGGCACAGAAAAAAGTGGCCGGGGACCTGATCAATGAAGCAACGAGCCGACTGGGATTTCTGGTCGACGTCGGCCTCGACTATCTCACGTTGGCTCGACCCTTGCCGACGCTGTCGGGCGGGGAGACGCAACGCATTCGCCTGGCGGGCCAGATCGGCCGCGCGCTGACGGGCGTGCTCTACGTGCTCGATGAGCCGACGATCGGCCTGCACCCGCGCGACAACGACCGGCTGCTGGAGGCGCTCCGGCGGCTGCGCGACCTCGGCAACACAGTCGTGATGGTCGAGCACGATCGGGAGGTAATCCAGGCCGCCGACCGGCTCTACGATTTCGGCCCGGGTGCCGGTCGCTTTGGCGGAACGATCACCGCGCAGGGAACGCCGGCGGCCGTCACGCGGTCGGCCGCATCGCTCACCGGGCAGTATCTTTCCGGCCGCAAAGAAATTCCGATTCCGGCGAGCCGCCGCATCTCGGCCGACGCCGACCTTCCGCCGGGCGGTGGCTGGATCGAGCTGAAAGGGGCCCGCCTCAACAACCTGCGTGGCGTCGACCTGCGGATTCCGCTCGGCACCTTCGTCTGCGTGACGGGCGTGTCGGGATCGGGCAAGAGTTCGCTGATCGAGGACACGCTGGCGCGAGCCGTGTCGAAAAAGCTCAATCGCGCGGGCGAAACGCCCGGCCCGTACGACGACCTGACCGGGCTCGAGCTCATCAACAAGGTGATCATCGTCGATCAGCAGCCCCTGGGAAACACGCCCGCGTCCAACCCTGCGACTTATACCGGTGTGTTCGATTCTATTCGCGAGTTATTCGCGAGGCTGCCCGAGGCCAAGGTCCGCGGCTATCGGCCGGCGCGGTTCAGTTTCAATCGGCCGGGCGGGCGCTGCGACGATTGCGAAGGCAACGGCCAGAAGTGCATCCAGATGCACTTTCTGCCCGACGTTTGGGTCGAGTGCGAAACGTGTCGCGGCAAGCGCTACAATCGCGAGACGCTGGCCGTCCAATACCGCGGCCGCTCCATTGCCGACGTCCTCGAATTGCCGATCGGTCAGGCGCTCGAGGTGTTCGAGAACATTCCGCGGATCCGCCGTTACCTGGCGACGCTCTGCGCGATCGGCCTCGACTATCTCACCCTCGGCCAACCGGCCCCCACGCTCTCCGGCGGCGAGGCGCAACGCGTGAAGCTAGCCGCCGAACTCGCGCGGCCCGACACGGGTCAAACGTTGTACATCCTGGACGAACCCACCACCGGTCTGCACTTCGACGATATCGACAAGCTACTCAAGGTGCTGAACAGCCTCGTCGAGCAGGGCAACACCGTCGTGGTCATCGAGCACAATCTCGACGTGATCAAGACGGCCGACTGGATCATCGACGTCGGTCCCGAAGCAGGTGACGAGGGCGGGCAGATCGTGGCGACCGGCACTCCCGAAGACGTCGTCGCCCGGGCGAAAGAACTGAAAAAGGAGAGCGGGAAGAACGGGGCCGGCGGCCTCCGCTCGCACACCGGCGAGTTTTTGGCCCCCGTTCTCAAGTCGGGCACCCGCACCGAGCGAGAAGTATTTAGCGCCGCGGAGGCCGCGGCCAAGCGTGAAGGCGACCTCGACCTGCGGGAGGTGGGCCGCGAGTCGAAGATGCCCTGGCAGACCGACGGACGCCGCTGGCATACCGTGGACCATGTGGCCCACAACGGAAAACCGACGCAATGGGAAGCGGCCGCGCTCGAGAAGGTCGTCGACTGGATCGAGGCCCGCGCCGGATTCGCCCCGGCCAACTGGAACGATCGCTCGGTCGTGGAAATCACCGGCACCGAGCGGACCGGCGTCTGGTTCCTGCACGCGCTCACAGGCGACGAGTGGCTGCTCACGCTGCGGTTCCGCGTACCCAAAAAGACGTTCGACCAGGAACGATTGCCACAGCAGTTGGCTCTCAAGTCGCTCGACGATCTCGACGAGTTGCCTGTCTACGGCCGATCCGATCGCGTTCGCGTCCGCAATGTAAAGGGCGCGTGGCAGGAAGTCGCCGTGACCGTGCATTGGCTTAAGGAGATCGAGACGCCGGCCTTCGAGAAATTTTTGACGAAAGCAGCCGACGCGTTTCAAGGTGCGATCAACCGCAAGCAGCTCAATCCGGCCGAGCTCACGCCCTGGAAGGTGCTCGGTCGAAAATGGCACGTGTCCCGCAAGGGTTTTCCCAGCGGCAAGCGGATCCGCTGGGAGGCCGAACTGCTCGAGCGGCTGTTCGATCTGCTGCAAACGGCGGTGCCGCAGGCGGAAATCGACTGGGGCAACAAGCAGGTCGTCTACTTCCGCCGCAAGAACTCCGACGCCGTCTGGGCGGCCGTGCACACCAAGCGGCGGCACGGCGTCGACCTGTCCCTCTATAACGAAACGGGCCGCGTGGCGCTCGGCCGAATCACCGAGCTGGGACGCGAGCGCGAAATCTCGACCAGCGGAAACGGCCGCGACCAGATCAGCATCCGCTTCGATCGGGCCGAGCAAGTCGTCAGTCAATCGTTGGCGGCGTTTGTCCGTGAGCACGTTAATATGTAGATCGCGTCGCTAGGGTTCGTACGGAGGAAAGCAGGCTGCACTAATGCGGGGGTGCACACATGGCAAAGCAGTTTCGACTGGCCGAGGACATGGCCGATGCCGTTGCGTCGGATGTCCATCTACAGGAGCAGATCAAACAGAATCCCGTGGCCGCATTGCAAAACCTGGCGGCGCCCGTATTGCAGACAGATGCCTGGATCTATCGGATCGTCGTCAGCACCTTGGGGCTTGGCATGCTGGCAACCGTCATTGCCGTGTGCCTCCTGGCGGCATACGACAAGAAGACGCCCGACGGCGTGATTGCGATTGGATCGGCGGCAGTGGGCGCGTTAGCGGGATTGCTGGCGCCCTCGCCCGCCCAGCGCTAGCCGGCTAGCTGCCGATGTAGCGCGCCGGGTGCCATGCCCACCGGTTTCGGTGAGGCTGTCCGGTAATTCAGAGCGAAGATTGCCTTGGTGCCACGGTTGAGCTTGCTCAACCGTGCTCTTCACGGTTCACAAACCGTCGTCAGCAACCGGAAAGAGCACGGCTGAGCCGAAGCGTCTCAGCCGTGGCACCCGACTTTCCGGACGGTCTCACGCCGAGCCGTGAGCATGGCACCCATCTCTGTCAGATCGCGATCGACGGACCAGAAAGGCAGGCTTTACCTGCGGCTCTCCTCCGTACGACCAAGAGCCGGTTGCCGCGACTGTTGCAACGGGGCTCGACCGCGCCGGCGTAGAAAACTGATCTTGTTTGGATCGCCATCCTGTGGCTGAATGGAGAGAGCAGGTTTTCTTGCGCCGTGGGGGAAGATCCGCAGGTGGACGATCTGCGCGGCGGTTTCGCATGGCCCGCGCGAATTCCATGCGCCGGCGTTGCGCAGGAGCGGCCATTGTCGTTCCGGGTGCCGAGCGACATGAGCGAAATGTCATCCCAACCCCCTGTGGTCTGGTCAACTACTTTCACAAGGTAGTTGACCCACAGAAAGTTGACCACAGGTCGCGCGCCGGGGAAGAGATCTCCGCTGGGAACGAAAAAAGGGTCGCTGGTGGTGGGGATCCTTTTTCACTAAGGGAGAGCAAAGATCCCCACCAGACGACGACAACGCGTTGGTGCCACTGCAGGGAACGGTGGGACAAGTTGTCCCGGCGGGACAGTGAAAAGTGGTCCCGGCGGGACGGGACAGTGAAAAGCGGTCCCGGCGGGACGGGACAGTGAAAAGCGGTCCCGGCGGGACGGGACTCCGTGCATTGATATAAGGGGGGGCGGAAAAGTTGTCCCACCGCGCGGGCTCTTGCCTCCGCAACCTCGCGAGAAGGCGTCCGACAACCGCACCGGGGGTTCAGCCCGGAGGAACGCGGGCACTCCAAGAAATCTCTCGCTGGGGCCGGTAGACCACCGGCGGGACGGGACTCGAATATCGGGACGGGATTGAACGGGACAACGGGGAGGAGACCCAACGGAACCGAATCCAGCCGGATTGGTCAAACACTCGAGTCAGCGAACACAGTGGATTAGCTGCCAATAAAGCGCGAATACACGCTCCGCGCGAGGGCCAGGTCTTCGGTCCCCTTGATGATCGCCCGCCCGTCACGAAAGACGGTGAGTTCAAACGGACTGTCGCGCGGGCTGAAGCGAAGCAGATAGTCATTCGCTTGGACCTCGCCCGAGCCTCGCAGTCGCGCGGCCAGTTCGTCGAGCGCGACCTGCGCCCGTTCGGTCGGGGAGACTTGGACCGCGTTGCGGCCGCACAACACGCTGGTTCGCGAGCCCAGCTTTCCCGAGAGCCACGCGCGCTCGTCCTGCTTGCAGGCCGGGCAGTCGGCCCGTTCGCGGAGATCGGCGACATTCAACTGCCGGAGCGTGCCCTCCCAGACATCGATATAAGCGAGCGTTCGCGACACCTTTTCAGGATGGCCGGAGAGGATCTTCAGCGCCGCCACGGCTTCCAGCGCCGCCACCACCTGGACAGCCGGGCCCAGAATACCGGCCGTGTCGCAGGTCTCGGTGCTGCCTGCGTCAGGAATGCGCTCGATCAGGCAGCGCAGGCAGGCCGAGGTTCCGGGAAAGATCGGCATCACCTGCCCGTGGCTGCCGATGACGCCGGCATAGATCCAGGGAACGCACAATTCCAGGGAGGCGTCGTTGATCAGAAACCGCAGCTCGAAGTTGTCGGAGCCGTCGAGAATCAGATCCGTTCCCTCGATCAGGGCCAAGACGTTCGTGTGATCGACGTCCGCTACGACCGGTTCGACGATGACCGTGCTGTTGATGCGGCGGAGCTTTTCCGCAGCGGCGATGGCTTTGGGCAGACGAGTCTCGACGTCGGACTCGTCGAAGAGCACTTGCCGCTGCAGATTGCTCAACTCGACGAAATCACGGTCGACGATCCGCAGTCGGCCGACGCCGGCCCGGACCAACGTGTCGGCCAGCACGCTCCCCAGCGCCCCGCAGCCGAACAAGACCGCGCGGCTCGCCATTAACTGGCGTTGGCCGACTTCCCCTATTCCGCTGAACAGGAGTTGTTTGCTGTAGCGCTCGAGAGGCATGGTGACAGAGACGCCGTTGGCCTAAGAATCGTGCCGACTCTTAAGCCTATCGGAGCGCAGCTGCTGGAACCACTTGGGTCCGCTCAGCGGGGCGGGCGAATCGACGATGGCAATCGATGGGGAGCGTTCCGCGGCAGGACGTAGGCTTGCAGGAAAGTGAGCCGGCTCGTCGGTGGTGCGAGTGATTCGAGCACCGAGCCGCGCGAGCTTCGCTTCGAGACGCTCGTAACCGCGATCGAGATGATAGATGCGGCGAATGACTGTCGTTTCCGTGGCGGCCAGGCCGGCCAGCACCAGCGCCGCGCTGGCTCTCAGGTCGCAAGCCATCACGCAGGCGCCGCTCAACCGCGCGACACCGTCGATCACCGCGCAATTGGCCTCGCGCCGAATGCGAGCGCCCATGCGAGCCAGTTCGGGTGCGTGCATGAAGCGATCGGGGAAAATCTTGTCCGTGACGACGCTCACGCCCGGCACAGTGGCCAAGAGGGCCGTCAATTGGGCCTGCAGATCCGTCGGCAGCCCGGGATAAGGCAGGGCCACACAGTCGACCGGATGGAGCGGGCAGTCACCACGGATGTCGAGGCTGTCCGTCCCGGCCTCGATCGAGACGCCGATTTGCCGCAGCTTGTCGAGCACGTTGGTCATCTGCTCTGGTCGGACGCCGGTCAGCCGCACGCGTCCGCGGGTAATCGCGGCGGCAATCATCAGAGTCGCGGCTTCGATGCGATCGGGTATGACCGCATGCTCGGTTGCGGCCAGCCGGCGCACGCCTTCGATGGTCAACACAGTTGTGCCCAATCCGCCGATTCGCGCCCCCATCGCATTCAGCAGATTGCCCAGATCGACGACCTCGGGCTCGCAGGCCGCCGACTCGATCGTCGTCACTCCCTCGGCGAGGGCGGCGGCGGCCATCACGTTGCAGGTTCCCGTCACCGTGCTGCCGAACGGTCCCCGCAGGTCGACGTGCGCGCCGCGCAGACGCTCGGCCCGCGCGACGACGTACCCACGCTCAATCGTGATCTCGGCCCCCAAGGCCCGCAGCCCCTTGAGGTGCAGTTCGATGGGGCGATCGCCGATGTTGCAGCCCCCCGGGAGCGAAACGCAGGCTCGTCCCCGCCGCGCAAGCAGCGGCCCCAGCACGCAGAAGCCGGCCCGCATCCGCCGCACAAGCTCGTAATCGGCGACGTGCGGCCGCTCGTCGATAACTTCGAGCGTCAAGACGTCTGGGGTGATGCGGCGGACGTCGACGCCCAGGGTCTGCAGCAAGAGCGACAGGGTTTCAACGTCGACCAGGTGCGGCACACCGCGGAGCACCGTTTTGCCTTCGGCGGCGAGCGCGGTCGCCATCAGCGGCAGCGCCGAATTCTTGGCCCCGCTGACGGCGACGGTGCCGTTGAGCGGCACGCCCCCCTCGATCACGAACATGTCCATCCGTGGACCTTCCGCTTTCTGCCGGCGACGAAACCGGCCGAGGGGTCAGGCGGCCCGCGCCACTTGATCGGCGTTCATCGAATCGAGCTCCGCGACGATCGGGCCGTTCATCGTCTCTTCGATTCCGGCCAACGCGTGAGCCACCAAGCGTCCGTCCATGAGCCGATGGTCATAGGCGATCGTCACGCGGCTCTTGCCATTCTCGTCGATCGGCCCGTAGGTGGCGTTGGCCGTCAAGTACGCCGGCGGATGTTGAATCTCGGCCCCGTGCCCGGCAATCGTCGTCACGAAAAACGTGCCGCTGCGACGGACGCGGTTGGGTCCGCCGATCGTGAGCGTCCACGCCCACAACACGCGCCGCACCGGCGTTGGGAAACCGCTGAGCTGATATTGCCAGGGAAAGGTCGTTTCGACCGGATCGCTCAGATAATGGTCGAGGGAGGCCTGCAGGCGGTCGAGCGGCTTGGCTTCGGGCGAGCTGAACCGGCTCCAGAAGAGCCACGGCTCGCCCTGAAAATCGCGGTGGGTGGCCACCATCGCCACGCTCGTGGGATGCTGATAGACGTGCGGCCACGGCCAGCGCTGATAGGTCTGCCGTAGCACAGGCATGCGGGCCGCCACCAGGCCAAAGGCCTTGATGAAAATCATCGACCAGGAGATCCGCACGGGGCAGCGATCGCGGGCCTCGGCCACGGGCCGAAAGTCGCACAGGCGATCGTGCGCGCAGGTTGGCACCTTCGCGCGGTAGTGCAATACGTCGATCACGAGCCGCCGGCTGCGGGGAATGCGCATCCGCCGCGGCCGTTCGGTTGCAAGCTGGGCAAAACTGGGGAGAGGGCGATCCATCGCGACGGGAAGTATAAGTGAGACGCCCGGGTGGTCAAGACGTCGTCACCGCGCGACCAGAATCAGCGACCGAAATAGGCTTGGTCGCGCGATTCGAATCCCGTGTAGTTGAGCAGATCGTACAGCTCAGCACGCGTCTGCATGCGATCGACAAAGCCCTCTTGCGAACCGTCGCGGGCCAATTGGGCCAGCGCGTCTTCGACCGCCTTGGCGGCCACGCGGAGCATCGTCACGGGGAACAGCACAGCCGCGTAGCCGAGTTTGCCCAGCTCGGTCGCCGTCAGGAGGGGACTCTTGCCGAACTCGGTCATGTTGGCCAGCAGCGGAACTTTGATCGCACCGGCAAAGCGGCCGAACTCGTCCGGCGACTCGAGCGCCTCGGGAAAAATCATATCCGCGCCGGCCTCCACGTACGCTTGGGCTCGGTCGATCGCGGCCTCGAGCCCTTCCGAAGCTCGGCCATCGGTGCGGGCGATAATCACGAAACTCGGATCACGACGCGCGGCGACGGCGGCCTTGAGCTTGCTCACCATTTCGGCGCACGATACGAGCGATTTGCCGCTCAGGTGTCCGCAACGCTTGGGCAGGTTCTGATCTTCCAGGTGCAGACCCGCCAGGCCCGCCGACTCGAAAAGCGTGACGGTGCGTTCGACGGCGAGCGCCTCGCCGAAACCAGTGTCCGCGTCCGAAATCACAGGAATGGAAACGGCGGAAACGAGGTAATGTCCCTGCTGGGCAAACTCGGTCTGGTTGATGAGACCGACGTCGGGCAGCGCGGCCAGGCTCGCCGACAAAGCCGCCCCCGACTGGTAGGCGGCCCGAAAGCCGGCGCGTTCGGCCAGGCGTGCCGTGAGCGCGTTGAAGACTCCCGGAATCATCAGCGGCGGCTGCTTGAGCGCGTCGCGGAACCGCTGGCCGGCAGATGCAGTGATCATGCGAATTTCGCCGTGCGTTTTGCCTATGTGCGCGCCAGCGGTCGGTACTTGATGCGATGCGGTTGATCGGCTTCGTCGCCCAGCCGCTCGTGCCGCTGGATCTCGTACATCTGGTAATTGCCTTCGAACCAGACCACGCGGCTGTCCCCCTCGAAGGCCAGGATGTGCGTGGCCGTGCGGTCGAGGAACCAGCGGTCGTGGCTGGAGACCATCACGCAGCCCCCGAAGTTCTGAATCGCCTCTTCGAGCGCCCGCAGCGTATCGACGTCGAGGTCGTTCGTCGGTTCGTCGAGGAGCAGCACGTTGCCACCCGTGCGCAACAGCTTCGCCAGGTGGATGCGGTTGCGTTCTCCGCCCGACAGCTCACGGACGAACTTTTGCTGGTCCTGCCCTTTGAAGTTGAACCGGCCGACGTACGCCCGCGAGTGGATCCGCGACTTGCCGATCTCGATGAAATCGCGGCCGCCGGAGACCTCTTCATATACTGTCTTGTTGGGATCGAGCGCATCGCGCGACTGATCGACGTAAGACAAAAAGACCCCGTCGCCGATCCGAAGTGTGCCGGCGTCGGCCTTTTCCAGCCCCATGATCATTTTGAACAGCGTCGTCTTGCCGGCCCCGTTGGGTCCGATCACGCCGACGATGCCGCCCCGCGGCAGGTCGAAGTTGAGACCTTCAAAAAGCAGCGTTTCTCCGAAGGCCTTCGAGACGTTTTCGGCACGCACGACCAGCTCGCCCAGCGGAGGGCCCGGAGCGATCTGAATGTCGGCCGCTTCGTCCCGGGCGTCGTATTGTTGTGACGCTAGTTCGTTGTAGCGTTCGAGGCGGGCCTTGTTCTTCGTCGAACGGGCCTTGGGGCTCGTCCGCACCCAGTCCAATTCCCGCTTCAGTTCCTTTTGCCGCTTCGACTCGCGTTTTTCATCAATGGCCAGCCGCGCCTGCTTCTGTTCCAGCCAGCCCGAGTAGTTGCCTTCATACGGATAGCCGCGGCCCCGGTCCATTTCGAGGATCCAACCGGCGACGTTATCGAGGAAGTACCGATCGTGGGTGATGGCGACCACGGTGCCGGTGAAATCGTGCAGGAAGCGTTCGAGCCACGACACCGATTCGGCGTCGAGGTGGTTCGTCGGCTCGTCCAACAGCAGTAGATCAGGGCTCTGCAGCAGGATTCGGCACAGACCGACGCGGCGTTTTTCGCCGCCCGAGAGATGGGCAATTTTCGCCTCGGCCGGCGGGAGTCGCATGGCGTCGGCGGCGACCTCGAGCGTGCGGTCAAGCTCCCACAAATTGGCAGCGTCGATCTTGTCCTGCACGCGAGATTGCTCGTCGAGGAGCTTTTCCATCTGCTCCGGCGATAGGTCCTCGGCCAGCTTCATGTTGATTTCGTTGTAGCGGTCGAGGATCGCCCGCGACTCGCTGACGGCATCCTGAATGCACTCGTCGACCGTAGTCCATTTCTCCAGCCGCGGCTCCTGTGGGAAATATCCGATGCGCAAGTTTTTGGCGGGTCGGGCCGTCCCCATGAAATCTTTGTCTTCACCGGCCATGATCCGCAGCAAGGTGCTCTTGCCCGCTCCGTTGTCCCCGATGACGCCGATCTTCGCGCCGGGATAGAACGACAGCCAGATGTTGGAGAGGACCTCCTTCTGCTCGTAAATCCTTGTGAGGGCCTCGATTGTGAAAATGTACTGCTGCGACAAGGGGCATCGACTCCGGGAACGAAAAAAGGGTCTGTGCGTCGGTCGGCCAGCCGGCGAACCGCGTGTGTGCCGCACATTTTAGGTGCCGACGAGCGACGGGGAAAGGCGAGCAGCCGGAGCACGTCGACCGGCCTTAGCCAGCCTGTTCCAAGGCATCACGAAAGCAGCCAATCAGCCACGCGGGGTCTTCCAGCCCGACCGACACGCGGACGAGGTATCGTGAGATCCCACACCGCTCAACGAAATCCAGCTCGTTGAAGTGGGCCAGAATCGTGTAAGGGCAACAGAGCGAAAAATTAGTTCCCAAGTTGGGGCCCTTGTTGAGGGCGAGGGCGTCGAAGAAGCGGGGGGCCGTCCGCTCGGCATCTTTCAGCAGGAGGGAAAACAAGCCGCCAAAGCCGCCCCCAGGACGGAGGAAGGCGCTGTAGCTCTCCTGGTCGCGATACTTGGGATAGTCGATCCGTTCGACCAGCGGGTGGCTGCGCAGGCAGTCGCACAGTTGTTCGGCCGTCTGATTGATCCAGCGGACCCGCTCGACGCAATCGCGCGAATTTCGCTCGAGCACGGCCGCGTCCTCCGCGTCGAGCAAGTCTTCGTACTCTGCGGCAATCGCGGCCCGCAATCGGTCGGCCCCGGGACGACGGGAATTGAGCACCAGCGAGCCCGCGATCACGTCGCCGGCGCCAGAAAAGAATTTCGTCAGGCTGCAGGTGACGACGGCGGCGGCCGGCAAAACGTCGACGTTCACCAACGCGCCGAGCGTGTCGTCGATGAGCACGGGAAAGTCGTGTTTGTCGGCGAGCGCGTTGATCCGTCTGAGGTCGGGGCTGGCGAGGAGCGGGTTCCCCGGAAACTCGCAGAAGAGTCCCAGCAGCGGCTCTTTCGTGGCGATTGCTGCCAGCTCGGCCAACTGGGCCTGATCACCGCGAGGCAAGAAGTGAACGCCGACGCCGCAGCGTTGCTGGACCTTTAGCGAGTCGACGTACGGGAAGCCGAACTGGACGCTCTTGGCGTCCGGCCGCAGCCGCCGAAAGACGCGAAAGGCCGTCTCGATGGCGGCCATGCCGGAGGGAAACAGCCACACGTCGGCGGCTGCCACGTTCATCAGCCCGGCGATGCGTTCGCGGATCGCGGCTTTTTCTTTAGCGCCGTCGCTGGTGGGGGGCCGCCCGGCCAGGATGCGTTCCGCGACCCGCGACGACACAATTTGCCCCGTGTGCTGCCAATAGGCTTTCAAGTCATCCCGAGCCGCGACGTTCGCGCAGACGCAAAACGCCGACTCGTCATCGAGCGGATGAACGCGAGCGACAACTCCCTTTTGGGCACGGACAAATTGCGCGCAGCGCTCCGCCACCCGGCGCGACGGGAAGACAAAACAACATTCGGCGGGCCCGGCGAACCGTTCCTCGCACGCGCGCTGGAGGTCGCGCACGGCGGGATGCAGAAAGAACCGCGGATAACCGCTTTGCATGCGGCCGACGACTCGCTCCTCGCCTCGCTCATAGCCCAGATTGTCCGCCCAGGTCGGCAGGCAGACCGAGGCCGCGTGACGGCTATCCGGAATCGGTTTGCCCAAATCCTCGGGACGGCAACGAACCTCGTGAGCCGGCAAAGTCATAGAAAACCAAGAGGGGAGCAGTCGGCCAGCATTCAGCCTGTCAGAGACCCAGCATTCAGTCTGTCAAACACGACGGAAATCGTCGAGGGGCGGGCGGGAATCCCGTCGGGTGCGGATTTCGACTGCCCCGGCCTCTACAATTGGTGATTCGGGGCATCCGTCCCCCCACTTGCTGACGTCCAGACCGACGGGGATCCATGCAGTCCTTCGGCTTTCATCCGATTATCGAGACCTGGTTTGATTCCCGATTCGCCGGGCCGACGGACGCCCAAACTGCGGGCTGGCCGGCCATCGCCTCGGGCGAGCACACGCTGATCGCAGCCCCGACCGGCAGCGGCAAGACGCTGGCCGCCTTCCTAGCGTGTATCGATCGCTTGCTCAAACGGTCTTTGGCGGGCGAACTGGAAGAGGGGGTCCGCGTCGTTTACGTCTCGCCGTTGCGGGCACTCTCCAATGACATGCACCGCAACCTCGAGGTTCCCCTGGCGGAAATCGAAGCTCAGGCGATGGTCTTGGGCTACCCCGCGCCGGGAATTCGGGCCGGGCTCCGCACCGGCGACACCACGGCGTCGCAACGGGCGAGGCTAGTCCGCCGGCCGCCGCAGATTCTGGTTACGACTCCCGAATCGCTCTATTTGATGCTGACGGCCGCCCGCAGCCGCGAAACGCTTAAAAACGTCGACACCGTGATTGTCGACGAAATCCACGCGATGGTCGGCAACAAGCGGGGCTCGCACCTTTCGCTCACGATTGAACGGCTGGAATCGCTCGTTGGACGCCCCTTGCAGCGGATTGGTCTGTCGGCGACGCAAAAGCCGATCGAGCGTACGGCCGGCTTCTTGGTGGGAGCGGGAAACGCGGACTCGGCCATGGCTCAATCGACTCCGCCGTGCTGCATTCTCGACGTCGGCCACACGCGCACTCTCGACCTGGCGATCGAGTTGCCGCGAACCGAGCTGAGCGCCGTCTGCATGCACGAGCAGTGGGCCGAAATTCACGAACGACTCGTCGAGCTGATCCACGAGCACCGCACGACGCTGATCTTCGTCAACACGCGGCGGCTGGCCGAACGGCTCACGCATCAGTTGGCCGAAAAACTCGGCGAGGGACAGATCGAAACGCATCACGGCTCGGTCGCCGCCGACAAGCGGTTGCAGACCGAGCGCAAGCTGAAATCTGGCGAACTCAAGGCCGTGGTGGCAACCGCATCGCTCGAACTGGGCATCGACATCGGCTACATCGACCTCGTTGTGCAGATCGGCTCGCCGCGCTCAATCGCCACATTTCTGCAGCGAATTGGCCGGTCCGGGCACTCGCTCGGCCTCACGCCCAAGGGGCGTCTGTTTGCGCTCACTCGCGATGAGTTGGGCGAATCGCTGGGACTCCTGCGGGCGGTCCGCAGCGGCATGCTGGACAGCATCGCCATTCCGCAGGCGCCGCTCGACGTGCTCGCCCAGCAAATCGTTGCCGAGGCAGCCGCGCAGGACTGGAACGTCGACGATTTGTTCGCGCTCGTCCGGCGAGCCGATCCCTATCGCAGTCTGGCCCGCACCGATTTTGATCGCACGATCGAGTACCTGTCGGAAGGCATCGCACGCGAGACCGGCCGTGGACGCGTCTATCTCCACCACGACCACGTCGGCAAGCGGATCAAGGCTCGCAAAGGGGCGCGCCTGGCGGCGATCGCCAATGCCGGCGCGATTCCCGACATCAGCTCGTATCGAGTGATCGCGGAACCGGACGAAACCGTGGTCGGCACGTTGGACGAAGACTTCGCCGTCGAGAGCATGCGGGGCGATGTGTTCCTGTTGGGCAATACATCGTGGCAGATCTTGCACGTCCGCGGCGGGGAGGTGCACGTGACCGACGCGCGCGGTGCCCCGCCCACCATTCCGTTTTGGCTTGGCGAGGCGCCTGGCCGTACGCTGGAACTTTCCTGGGAGGTCTCGCGGTTTCGCGAAGATCTCGAGCCAAGGCTGAACGATCCGGCTGAGGCGGAGCGTTGGGTGATCGCCGAGACCGGTTGCTCGGAAGAGGCGGCTCGTCAGATTGTCGCCTACGCGGCCGCTCAGAAGGCGGCACTCGGACTGCTGCCGACCTGTCGTCGCGTTGTCTTCGAGCGGTTTTTCGACGAGACAGGCGGCATGCAGCTCGTCGTGCACGCTCCCTTCGGGGGGGCGGTGAACCGCGCGTGGGGCTTCGCCATGCGGAAATGCTTCTGCCGCGCGTTCGACTTTGAGCTCCAGGCCACCGCGGACGACGACGGCTACATGCTGTCGATTGGTCCGCAGCACAGCTTTCCGATCGAAAGCCTGTTTCCTGTTGTGAAGCCCGACAATCTGCGCGAGCTGTTGCAACAGGCCGTGCTGCGAATTCCGATGTTCCAGGTCCGTTGGCGTTGGAACGTCACGCGCGCGTTGCAGGTGCTGCGACGGCGTGGCTCCCAAAAGGTTCCCCCCGCGCTCCAACGATTTCGCGCGGATGACTTGCTCTCGGCCGTTTTTCCGCGGCTCACCGGGTGCCAGGAGCATACCGCCGGCGAGATCGAGTTGCCCGACCATCCGCTGGCCCGACAGACGATGGAAGACTGCCTGCACGAGCCGCTCGATATCGACGGCCTCACCGAAATCCTGCGGCAGGTCGAGCGGGGCGAGATCACCTACGTTGCCCGCGACACGCGCGAGCCGTCGCCGTTCGCGGCCGAATTGCTCAATGCCAATCCTTACGCGTTCCTGGATGGAGGTGAAATTCAGGAGCGCCGGGCGAGGGCAGTGTCGACACCACGCGTGATGTCGATCGAAGCGGTCCGCGATCTGGGAAGGCTCGATGCCGGTGCAATCGAACAAGTCGTCCGCGAATCGCAGCCGCTCGTGCGCGACGCGGACGAGCTGCATGACCTGCTTCTCAGCCGTATTCTGCTGCCTGTCGACGAGGCGAGCGAATGGCAATCCTTTTTTGTGGAACTGGCGGCGGACAAACGAGCGGCCCAGCTGACGTTGTCCGACGGACGGGCGGCTTGGGTTCCGGCGGAACGTTTGCCGGCCGTCCGCACGATTCTTCCGGATGCTTCGCTCGAGCCCTCCATCGAAGCACCCACGACCGTGCGACACGATTGGACGTCGGTCGACGCTCGCATCGCCATGGTCCGTGGCTTGATGGAAACCTGCGGGCCAACCACGGCAACGAAAGTCGCCCAGCGACTCTCGATCACGACGAGCCAGGCGGACGCCACGCTGCAGGCGCTCGAAGGCGAAGGAGTCGTGCTTCGCGGCCGGTTCATACCGAGCGAAACGCCAGAAGACTTTAGTGGAACCAGCGATGCGGTTGCCGGAGCGGAAATCGAATGGTGCCACCGCCGACTTTTGGCACGCATCCATCGACTGACGATCGACGGTCTGCGCAAACAGATCGAGCCCATCAGCGTGGCGACGTATTGGCGTTTCCTCGCCGGTCACCACGGCTTGCTGCCCAACACCCGGAAATCGGGCGCGAACGGCCTCTTCGACGTGATCACCATGCTGCAGGGGATCGACGCGCCCACAGTCGCTTGGGAGCGCGATCTTTTGCCGAGCCGCGTTGCCGCGTATCAGCCGCAGTGGCTCGACGAGTTGTGTCTAACGGGAGACGTGGGCTGGGGGAGGCTTTATCCGACACCGCTCAATGTTGATCGCAGCCCGCCGATGGCATCCATCACGCGCATCGCGCCGATTTCGATCTACTTGAGAACGGATCTGGATTGGCTCGCGGCGACGCGTCCGCCCGAGACATCCGCCGATCAGCTCAGCAGCCCGGCCCAGCAGGTTCTCGAGTTGCTCACGGCCCAAGGCGCGATGTTCGCTGCCGACCTGGCCCGGCTGACGCAGATGCTGCCCGCTCAGGTTGAAGATGTGTTGGGAGAACTGGTGACGCGCGGCTTGCTCACCGCCGATGGTTTCAGCGGCCTCCGACAGCTGGTCAGCCAGCGGAATCATTCGACGCGATCGGCGCCGAGACACCGTCGACGTCCCGGGCTCTTGCGCAATCGCATGGGCGGCGGCGCGGGGCGTTGGTCGCTCTGGCGGCCGACCCCGCCAGTCTCCGACTCGACTGCCGAGGAACGGACGGCTCATGAGCACGTTGTCGAACAATGGGCCTGGCAGTTGCTGCGACGGTGGGGCGTGGTCTTTCGCGATCTGCTCGTCCGCGAGCCGGGTGCCCCGCGCTGGTACGAACTGCTGCAGATCTATCGCCGACTCGAGGCCCGCGGCGAAATTCGTGGCGGCCGCTTCATCGCCGGCGTGGCGGGCGAGCAATTCGGCACAGCCGACACGGTCGGCCAGCTGCGAGCCCTCCGCGACAAAGAGTCTCCGCGGCAGCTGACGGTCGTGTCCGGAGCGGACCCTCTGAATCTCGTCGGCATCGTGACGGCCCACTCGCGCGTGCCGAGTTTCGCCTCGAACCGCGTCGCCTATCTCGACGGCGTGCCCACCGCCGCGCTCAAGGCGGATGAAATCACATGGTTTTCGCGACCGGCCGATACCGAACTGGTCGAATCAATCTGCACGGCCTTCGGCCAGCCCATTGATCGCTCGGCCGGTTCGACCTTGATTGACGCATCGGTCTGATCCCTTGCCGCGGCGACCGTCAATTACGCAAGCGCCTTTTCGATCAGCTTGGCCTTGCGCTCGGTGCCGATCAGCGTTTGATCGAGGCCGTTGTAGAAGTAGGTCAGCCGCGAGTAATCGAGCCCCATCAGGTGCAGGATGGTGGCGTGCAGGTCGCTGACGTGAGTGCGATCCTCAACGCCGCCGAAGCCGAGCTCGTCGGTCGCGCCGATCGCCTGGCCCCCCTTCACGGGACCGCCGGCCAGCCACATCGAAAAACCGTGCCAGTTGTGGTCACGGCCCGGCTTGCCGACTCCTTCGCTCGTGGGCGTGCGTCCGAACTCGCCGCCCCAGACGATGAGCGTGTCGTCCCACAGGCCGCGTTGTTTGAGATCGGCGATCAGGCCGGCGATTGGCTGGTCGGTCTCACCCGCGTGCAGCTTGTGGTTCGTGATGCAGTCGGTGTGGCCGTCCCAGGTGTCTTCGATGTGGCCGCCGCCGGAATACAGTTGCACGAACCGCACGCCCCGCTCGATCAATCGGCGGGCGGTCAGGCATTTGCGGCCGAAGCTGCGCGTGACCTTGTGATCGAGGCCGTAGAGCGCGCGAGTTTCGGGCGACTCGCGATCGAAGTCGACCACTTCGCCCGCCGAGGTCTGCATCTTATAGGCCAGCTCATAGCTCTGAATGCGGGCGGCCAGCTCAGACTCGCCGCCGCGTGCAGATCGGTGCCGCTGGTTGAGCCGATTGATGAGATCGATCGACTCTCGCTGCAAGCGATCGCTGATGCCCGGCGGCGTCGCCAGATCGAGCAGAGGCGAGCCGCCGCTGCGAAAAAGCGTCCCTTGATAAGTTGCGGGCATGTAGCCGGACGACCAGTTCGACGCACTTCCGATTGGCCCGCCCCGCGGATCGGTCATCACCACGAAGCTGGGCAGGCTGTCGTTGAGCGTGCCTAACCCATAACTCAACCAGGCGCCGAGACTCGGCTTGCCGATGAGGACGCTTCCCGTATTCATCTGCAGACAGCCAGACGCGTGGGCCGCGGTGTCAGTGTACATCGCCCGCAACACGCACAAATCGTCCGCATGCTTGGCGGTGTGCGAAAACAGACTGCTGATCGGCAGGCCGCTTTGGCCATGACGGCGGAACTCGAACGGCGACTTCATCAGGTAGCCGATCGGCCGCCCGTTTGAGCCAACCTTGAGCGGCCCGCTATAAGACGTGCCGTCGAACTTGGCGAGCGTCGGCTTGGGATCGAATGTGTCGACCTGGCTGGGTGCACCGTTCATGAACAGGAAGATGCAATGCTTGGCCTTCCCTGCCAAATGCGGCGGTTTGGCGGTCGCGAAGGCGTCACCGCCAGGCTGCGACGTTTCTGCGATGGCGCGCGTGCCGAAAAAGCCGTCTCGCGAGAGCAGGTCAATCAGGGCAACGCCTGCGAAACCGCCGCCGACTTCCCAGAGGAACTCGCGGCGCGTGCGTCGGCACGGCGTGATGTTCGGCGTGAATCGGTCGCTGGGATGGTCCATCGATTCTCGATCAGTCCGGATAGACGAACTCGTTCAGATTGAAGATCGCTCGACAGACGAGTTCGAGCGCGCGCCGCTCGGCAACGTCGGCATTGCCTTCTTTCGACATGCGTTTCGCCTCTCGATCGAGAAAGGCGCGCAGGTCCCGCGATTCATCAATCGAGGGAATGCGACAGAGCGCCAGCTCAAAGGCCCGCGCGATCTGACGCGCGCGTTCAGGACCGGCTTCGCGACGCAGACGGTCGGCGAGCTGACGCGCCTGTCGATTGGCTTCGTCGCCGTTGAGCAAGGTGAGGGCCTGCGTCGGCACGCTGGTGATGTTGCGGCGGTCGGCGCTGCGGGTCGTGTCGCATAAGTCGAGGACTTCGAGCATCGGCACAACGAGCGATCGCTTCACGAACGCGTAGACGGTCCGCCGCGCCGCCTCACCTTCATTGAAGGCCGGCCAGATCGTGCGCGGGTCGCTATTGGCCTCCAGCGCCTCCTTGGGAATCGCCAGGTGCACGCTGGGCCCGTGCATCGTGCGACGCAGCGTCCCGCTCGCGACCAGCATCGAGTCGCGAATGGCCTCGACCTCCAGGCGATGATACGGAAACCGCCAGAATCGCTCGTTTTCGGCGTCCTTGGCGGAGTAGTCGGTCCGCGACTGTTTGCTCATCTGGTACGTGCTGCTCGTAAGAATCAGCCGGTGCAGTTTCTTGAGCGACCAGCGCGCGTCGTGCACGAACCAGTTCGCCAGCCAATCGAGTAACTCGGGATGCGACGGCGGCGAGCCTTGGACGCCGAAGTCGCTCGCTGTCCGCACGAGACCCTGGCCGAAATGTTGCTGCCAGACGCGATTGACGATCACGCGGGCCACGAGTGGATTGCGCTCGTCAACCAGCCACTTCGCGAGCGAAATGCGGCGTCGGCTCGTCCGCCCATCGGAGGTCTCGAAGGTCGGTTGTCGCGGAGCCAGCACGGCCGGTACCCCAGCCTCCACGACCGGACCCGGAGAACTGGCCCGACCGCGCACCAGGAGGTGAGTGACCGGCGGCTTATCTGAGGGCTCGTAGAGAAAATAGCCGTGCGGCCCTGCGAGCGACGCCTCAGCCGCATTGCGACGGCCGGACTTCGCGATTGCCCGGGCGATGGCCGGCAAATCGCTGTCTGTCCGTCCGTTGTGCGGCCGTCGCAGCGGCCTGAAGACGGCCACCATCCGGTAATAGTCGTGTGCAGTGAGCGCATCGAACTTGTGATTGTGGCATCGCGCACAGCCCAGTGTCAGCCCGAGGAAAGCCTGTGAGGTTGTTCGCACCAGGTCGTCCAGTTGGTCGAAACGATCCTCGGCCGGATCCGCCGGTTCGTCATCCCACGGGCCAAGCCGATTGAAGCCCGTCGCGATGATCGTCTCTGCGTTGGCGTCGGGCAGTTCGTCGCCGGCCAATTGCTCGAGCACGAAACGGTTGTATGGCTTGTCGGCGTTGAGCGAATCGATGACCCAGTCACGATAGCGCCAAACGCTCGGTTTCTCCCCGTCGCGCTCGTAGCCATTCGACTCGGCATAACGCACGAGGTCGAGCCAGTGGCGGCCCCACCGCTCTCCGTATCCGGGATCGTCGAGCAATCGATCGACCAGTCGCGCCCAAGCGCCGGGCGAAGAGTCGGAGAGAAATGTCTGTTGCTGTGCGAGGCTCGGTGGGAGGCCGACCACATCGAGATAAGCGCGCCGCATCAAGGCCCTCGGTTCGGCCGCCGAATTGGGTGTCCAGCCACCAGCCTCAAGCCGGGCGAGAATAAAACAGTCGATCGGATTGGAGCACCACTTGGGATGCTTTACTTGAGGGACGGGCGGTCGCGCGATGCGCCGATACGCCCAGTGTTCCCGATCAGCCGCCTCGATGACGCGGTCGTACTGCGACAGGTCATACGGGTCTTTGACAGGCTCGGCGGCACTCAGCAGTTGGATCAGGTTGGCACTGAGCGCACCAGCCGCCAGCGCGACCGCGCAAACCAACCAGCGGCAATATCGCATCCCGTTCATTGAGCGCGCCAATTCGGGACGGCCTCGTCGCGGGATAGTTGGTTGACTTGGCGGGAAACGAGGCCGGATTCTCGGTGGGCCGAAGCATTCTAGCAAAGCGCCGGGCTCTTTTGCTTGCACGGGACACCTGCGGCCTAAGAATCAGCGATCCGGCCGGGCTTGAGTCGACGATTCCGGATCGTCGAGATCCGAAGAGTCGCCTTCGGCTGACGGCGCCGCCAATTGGCCCGTCGGCTGACGCCAAGGGAACCGAGCCCGTAGGCTGGCGCGGACGCCCGCAATGTGATCGTCGAGCTGCAGCCGAAAAATCTTCGTGGTCGAAGTCCCGTCCAGCCGGCAGTAGGCGAGGTTTTCGACACGCAAGAGCTTCTCGGCGCCATCGTCCGTAATGCGGCAGTTGACGCAGCTGAGCCCCTTCAACTGCGGCAGGTTGGCCATTGCCCGCAGTCCGCGGTCGGTCAGCCGCGTGTTGTCGAAGCGCACGTATTGGAGCGATTTGTTGGTGGCGAGGAACTGGGCTCCTTCGTCTGTGATGTGACAGCCCGCCAGATCCAGAATCTTGAGATGCACTTGAAATCGAAGGGCGCGCAGAGCACGGTCGGTCACCTTCGTGCCGCCCACATAGAGACGCTCCAAATTCGGCAGGCGCGACAACGGTTCCATTGCCGCGTCGGTCAGCTTTGTCTGGCTCAGGTTGATCGCTCGCAAGCGATTGAGGCGGGCGAGCCCCTCGATTCCCGCGTCGTCGACCGTCGACTTGCTCAGGTCGAGATATTCCAGCTGGTCGAGCTCCTGCAGTTGAGCGAGTCCGTCGGCCGAGATTCGGCAACCGGCTAACCAGAGACTTTTGAGCCCGTGAAACACGGGCAGGCCGGAGAGCACCCAGTCGCCCGACGGTGCCCAGCCCCGCGGATCGATCCGCAATCCGACGACAGTTTGATTGACGACGCTCATCGAACCCAGGTTGAGTGCCGAAAGGAGGTCGCTGGCCGCGCGATAGGAACGGATCGTTTGGGCGTCGCGCGGACCCGGAGGAACGACCGAGGTCAGCCGGAGCGGACCGTAATCGTCGGCGACGACCGTCGCGAAGAGTGGAACGGCGTGCCGCAGGTCAACCATGCCTCGGTGAGTCAGTTTGCAGCCGTGCACGTGCAATTGCTGCAACTTGGCTAGCGGACGCTCCTCCAAAATCTTGACCAGCTCATCGGTCACCGGAGACCCATTCAACGTCACGCAGTTGAGCTCGGGGCAATCGCGCAGAAAGCGCAGTCCCTTGCCGGTGACAGCCGTCCCCGAGAGGTCCAGTTGCGCCAAGTGCGGCAAGCCACTCAACGCCTGCAGGTCGTCATCGGTGACGTTCATTTCCGTCAGGCTGAGAGATCGCAGCTCTTTGAGTTCCGAGAGAAACTGTAGGCGTGTCGCAGGTAACTCGTAGCCCCGGATTTCTAATAGCATCAAACGCTTCAGCCGCTCGATCTGGGCCAGGCCATTGCCCGAAAGCGTTCGCGCGTTGAGAGCGGCCCGTTCGTCGACGCTCAAGTCTTCGAGTTCATCGGCAGGCACAGTCGCCGGATGACGCAGCGTCAAGATGGCCAGGCTGTGGCAACGCTTGACGACAAATCCCAGGTCTCCGTCGGAGATCGGGACGCCGCAGAGATTGAGACCCCAGGTCGGCGTGAGTGCGGCAACCATTCCGACTTGTGGAAGTCCCGTCGGCACCGCGCGCAGCGACAGGATCGAGTAGCGGTGCGGATCGATTTGGGGCCAGGCGAGGGCCGTCGCGCCGGGACCGATCCACTCGACGATTTGCAACCTCTCGCCCCCGGGGCGCGCCGTGAGCGAGCCGCGCGGACCGCTGACGACTTGATCATCCGCCCGGGCGGCTCGCGAAAGGCCGCCGAGCACCAGCACCAGCACCAGCCAGATCGCACCCCACGCCCGTCTCCGAACCCACCCGCGGACGGACGTAGAATCGGCAACACCGACCACCATGTCAGGCCCCCCAATCGGTCCATTGCGGCATAGTGCCGGAGAGGAACGTCGCCGCGAATTACCCCGCAGCAGTATCCAGGCGGGCCGGCCCATTCGCAACGGGAATTTGCCGGGAACTCTTCTCCGTGGACGATCGACCGGTTGTTGCACTTTGGGCCGCGACCCCGGACGATTACCATCAATTGAAACGCGCTCACGATTCCTGCGAGGGCGAATCCGGGATGACGGTCGACGACTGATGAAAATTCTGCTTCTGGCCGACATCCACTCCAACTGGGCAGCGCTTTCTGCGATCAAGGAAACGTACGACGTTTGCTTGTTTTTGGGCGATCTGGTCGATTACGCGACCGACCCCCTCCCCTGCATCGACTGGGTGCGCACGCACGCCGCGGCGGCGGTCCGCGGCAATCACGATCATGCGGTCGCCCAGCGAATTCCGGCGAAGAGCGGCTCAGGCCTGCGTGGTTTGGCGGCGGCCACCCGACCCGTTCATTGGCGGGTGCTCAATCCGTCCCGAGTGAAATACCTCGCTCGGCTACCGCTGACGAAGCGGATCGTGCTGGACGACAAGTCCCTCTACCTGGTGCACGGCACGCCCCGCGATCCGCTCGACGAGTACTTGCTCGAGGATCCCGAAACCTGGCGGGCGCGCGTCGAAACGGTCAACGCCGATTTCGTCTGCGTGGGGCACACGCACATCCCGTTTCACATCGATCTCGGCAACATCCAGATCGTGAATCCAGGCAGCGTGGGGCAGCCCCGCGACGGAGATCCGCGCTGCGCTTATGCGGTCATCGAAAACGGGCAGGTGTCGTTGCGGCGCGTCGAATACGACATTGACGCGACGCTGCGACAAATGCACATGGCGGGGATGGACGAGGCGACCGTTCAGATCGCGGAAAACGTGCTCAAGTCCGGCGGCCGCGTGGAGCCTCCAGGCGACCCGAATTGATTACGGAGCCTCCAGGCGACCCGAATTGAGACAGAGCCCCCCGGCGATCCGAATTGAGGGCCTTAGCCGTGACCGTTGCTCACCGGCTCGCAGTGCTGCAGGGCCAGAAGCGCGTACGCTGTGGCCAGGCTGGGATCTCCTTCGAGCCAGCGCTCTTTTAAATTGACCCAGCTCCCGTTTTTCTGCTGCAAGTGAAAGAGTTCGTCGGCCAGGTCCTTGCGCCAATCGTGCTTGTGTCCAGCGGCGTCCTCGAACTCCTCGAGCTTCAAAACCGACAAGGTCTTGGCGAACGTGTCCAAGTAGTAATAGAGCCCCTGCTGACCCATGCCTGGATTTTCTTCCACTGTGTAATGGGCGCGAATCCATTCCGAGGCCGCCTTCACACGGGGATCCTTCGCGGTCAGGCCGGCGTAGATCATGCTCTTGAGACCCGCGTAGGTCATCGATCCGTACGAACGCAGGCCACCGTTGGCGGTCTTGCCGGCCGGCGACGAACCCCCCGCCGCCACGGTGTAAATGAATCCGCCGTCGTTCACCTTGGCGGCCAACGGCGACTGGTTGTAGGGCGATTCCAGGTTTTGGCAGCGAGAAACGAAAATCAGTGCCTTTTGAACGTTCGGATCGTCGTCCTTGGCTCCCATCGCTTTGAGTGCATCGAGCAGGAACTGTGTGTTCGACAGGTCGGGCCGTTGTTTCGAGGGACCGTAATCCGCCCCGCCGTAACGCAGGTCCGACTTGTCGATCCCCTCTTCCTCGTCCCATTGCAACCCGCGGAGAAACTTGTCGGCTCGCGCGAGGAGCTGGTCATAGCGGCCATCTCCGTCGGCCGTCTTAAACGCGACCACGGCCACGCACGTTTCGTAGTTTTTGTGAGACGTTTTCGGGTGGTAGATCCCCCCGTCCTTCTGCACGTACTTTTCGAGTGCCGCCAGCCCTTTCACGACGGTCCGATCGGTCATTGGCACGCCGCTCTTCAAGAGCGCGGTGATCGCCAGGGCGGTTACGCCAGTGGAGGTGTTTGAAGTCCAGGTGCCATCGTCGGCCTGACTGGCCTTGAGGAATTCGATGCCCCGGTGTTGAGCTTCGGACAATTTCTGCGCGTCGGGGCCGAATTTTTGATCAGCGGCCAACGCCGATTGGGCGGCGAAGGCCGCGGCCACACCGAGGGCAATCGCGAAAATCGCCGGGCGATTGGGCTTCATCGATCGAATCCTTCGGCTGGTGACTGACTTGAGACGAGCGGGCCGCGGCCGCCATAAATTGACAAGTGCAGATTCCATTCCAAGTATAGGCAGGCGACCGGGCGTCCCCAAGGACCGCCGTTCGGACGTTTGGCCTTTCGAACGACCACCGGAGCGAACGGAGCCGAGCCGAGTCGGAATTCCGGCTGGTTTGAGCACAGATTTCACGCGAGCGTATTGCGTTCGCGGGCGGGGTGGCACGAGAATCGCGACCGGGACGCCGCTCGGCGATCGACTGTTTCCAACCGATTTTCCTCAACGAGATCCGGACCAACGATGCTCGTCGAAGGTAAACGCCCGCGAGAACTCCACTGGTACCACGCCGGGCCAATGCTTTTCGGCGACTGGGGGACCAGCCGGCTCTACGTGCTGGGGTTGGCCTTCTATTACACGCGGCATGCCGCACTCTGGTACATGGTGGCCATGTCCGTGATCCTGATCGCGGTCGGCTGGGCTTACCAAAACATTTGCCGCATCTATCCGGACGGCGGGGGCGTTTATTCGTCTGCCCGCCATCGCTCGCCGACTCTCGCGGTCATCGGCGGATTGCTGTTGTGTGCCGACTACCTGGTGACGGCAGCCATCTCCGCACTCGACGCGTTTCATTACCTCAATGTGGGACAGCCGGTGGTGTTTGCGATCGGAGCGCTGATCGCGATTGGAGCCGTCAACTATCTCGGCCCGAAGAAATCCGGAGCGCTAGCGCTCGTTGTGGCGCTCGCGACGGTCGCGCTGACGCTGGTGATCGGGCTCTGGGCCGTGCCGTCGCTCGGCAAGGCGCACGTCTCGCATCCCGAGGGCAGCCCGTTGCATTGGTGGGTGCAGTTCACTTCGCTGATTCTGGCCATCTCGGGCGTGGAGGCGATTGCCAACATGACCGGCCTGATGGTCGAACCGGTCGAAAAGACCTCCGCCAAGTCGATCTATTCCGTGCTCGTCGAGATTGTCGTCCTGAACCTCGTGCTCACGGTTGCCATGTTAGCGATGCCGCTGGACGTCTTGGGCGATGGTAACCCCGAGAACGCCTATTCTGCGCATCGGGACGACATGCTGCGGACGATCGCGGCTTATTACGTCGGTCCAGGGTTTGCCGCGGTCGCCGCGATTGTCTTCGCGATGCTGTTGCTGTCGGCGGCAAACACCGCCATCACGGACCTCGTCAGCATTCAGTTCATGATGGCCCGCGACAAGGAGCTTCCAGCTCACTTGGGTTTGCTCAATACTTGGGGCATGCCCGTCCTGCCGCTGATCCTGGCGACATTGTTTCCCGTCGCAATCTTGGTCGCGATTTCCGACGTCGAACAATTGGCCGACCTGTACGCGATCGGCGTGGTGGGAGCGGTGGCGATCAACCTCGGGTCCTGCGCCACGAATTTTCAGGTCGCGCTGACGCGAGTGCAGCGGATCGGCATGGGCGTGATCGCCGTCGTGATGACGGGGATTTGGATCACCATTGCCATCGAGAAGCCGCACGCGCTGATTTTTGCGACCTGCATTCTGGTGGTCGGCCTCACAGCCCGCTATCTCTTTAGACATCGCGACGACATGCGAAATTGGATCTTGGAAGAGTTCAGCTCGGCGCGACTGCTTTTCCCAACTCCCGCGCCGCAGCCGGCGACGGTTAGCGCGACGGCGCTCCCGTCCGTCTCCGGCGCCGCGATCGAGCCGATTCACGAAACGGAATCGCTGAATCCAACTCGCACGGGCGGCCGCATCTTATTGACCACGCGCGGCAGCGTGCCGACTTTTCGCTTCGCGCTCGAGCGGGCCAAACGCCAAAAGGCCGAACTCTTCGTGGTTTTCATCCGAAATCTGGCTGTGCCTGCTCTTGGCACGCCCAGCACGCCGGATTACGAGGCCGATCCGGCCGCGAAGAAGTTCTTCGGGATCGTCGCTCGGGAATCAGAGGGGAGCGGCGTGACGGTCCATTCGGACTATGCCGTCGCCCGCAACGTGGCCCGCGCGATCCTCAGCCTGGCGACCGGGTTGGAGGCAGACACGCTGATTCTCGCGGCTCCCCAGCACGGACGGCTTTGGCGCGCCGTCAAAGGCAACATTCTCAAGTACGTGCAGCGGCATCTGCCCGAGCGCATCGAATTGATCGTGTGTACGGAAACAGGGAACGCGCGCACGAAGACGGCTGCTACGTAAGGCGGCCAATATCGGTTCAGTGCGAACGAGCGCTGCCGGCGGTCGTCCATTCGAGTTCGCCGGTTTGGGCGGCGTCGTAACCAGGCAGGTCGCCGAGCAGCCGCCGATAGGCTGCGCTCCGGACGACGCGTACCAGCGCTTTGAGACGCGGATCGTCCTGCAGTGATCGAGGGAAAACCAGATCATAGTCTTCGCGTCGAACTGAGAGGAATTCGAGCCCCGCCTCTTCGCTCGCCAGACGGAGGCAGACGCCCGCATCGGCCCAGCCGCTCCGCAAAGCCTCGGCCACTCCGCGATGATCGCGGGCCAGGCGCACGGGCCGCCGCGTCACGCCGAGCACCTCTTGCTGGCACTGTTCGGCGCCCGAGCCGGGCTCGCGCCCCACCCATCGGATCCGCTTCCGGAGCAGGCTTTGTAGCGTCGAGCGCTCGCGCTGATTGCGAAACGCGATCCCTTCCTCCCAACGAGCGACTCGCAGCAGTCCCGCCGATTTGCCCAGTTCTCTCGCGACAACACCCGCGTTGCCGGAACCTTCCCCGGCGGCACACAGATGAATGCCGGCCACGTGCACCCGATTTTCCGCAAGCAGCTCGAGGGCCGCTGTGCTCGAACGTCCCAGCACAATCATCCGCATGCCGGTCATGCGGGCGAATTGCGACGCGAGCAGGCCGGCAGCGGGATCGCAACAGGCCACCACCAGCGTCCGCGAGGGAGACTCCTCGGGCAGGCAGCGATCGGTCCCGTCGGCGAAGACGCCGTCGTGAGCATATTCGGTCGACACTGGCTCTTCGATGGGAAACGCGAGCAGCTGCCCATCCACTTCGGCCCGCCAATAGCGAACACGGGGACGCTGCGGTGGCCAGGCCCAGTGCGGCGATTCGGCCGAGTGCCCATTCCCGAAGAGTTCCTCGACCGAGCGGCCGAAACACTCCGCAAGTGCCATCGCAGCCGTGACCGACGGGGATAAGCGGTCGATCTCGATCGCGCTGACGGCGGCTCGCGAGATGCCCGCCCGGCGTGCCAGCTCCGACTGAGACCAGCCGCGACGAGTGCGTTCGCCGCGCACGCGTTGTCCCGGTCGCAGGCCGCCCAGGCCGAATTCGTCAGAAGGGAGCAAATCGGACACGATCCTGCCAATATAAGCGCACGATTCTGTCAGTCCAAGCGCCAGCTCGGACGGTACACGCGGCCACCGCAGGATCCCGCTGCGCTATTTCTGCGACGGCTCTTCGTGAAGCCGCCTTAACGCGAGCCGTTGAAGCGTGTGCGGCCGGCTGATACAGATGACGGCACCACACTGCCGTCACCCACCGTGGTCTCGGGAATCACTCTCCATTCTTACCTCAGGCGAGGGGCTGCGATGATCGATCTCAATCGGCGTCATTTTCTCCAGTCGGCTTCGTTGCTGGCTGGTTGCGGCTATGCCAGCTCTCTCTTGGCCGGTCCGACTGAAACCAAACCGGCCTTTGCGCCTCACCCGAGCTTTGACCCAACTGCTCTGTTCCTGACGTGGCAGCACGATCCGACAACCACGATGACCGTGCAATGGATCGGTGACAACGAGAAGGACGGCCTCACACGGCCGGTCTGGTACGCGAAGGATCGGTCGGAAGAGTGGCGCAGTCTGCCGAGCAAGTCGCGAAAGTTTCCGCTCACCGACCGGTGGATCTTCCGCACCGAGCTGACCGGTCTCGAGCCCGACACCGACTATCGTTTTCGCGTCGGTCTCGACTCGGCCGAGCAGCGGTTCCGCACGATGCCGGCCAAGGCGACCAATACGATTCACTTTGTGTCGGGCGGCGACAGCGGCGTGGGCAAGCATGCCATCAGCAACAATCACGTGGCGGCCGCTCAATCGCCGCAGTTCGTAGTCGTCGGCGGGGATCTGGCCTACGAGGACGGGAGGAACCCTGCGATCTTTTACCAATACATCAAGAACTACGCCCGCGATCTGAAGGACGATAAAGGCCGCCTGATCCCCATGCTGGCCTGCATCGGGAATCACGAGGTCGATGGTGGTTATCAAAAGGCGCGCCAAGCGGCTCCGTTCTTTTACGCGCTGTTTGACGGGCTGTTTACCGACACAGGCTACGCAAAGCTCGATTTTGGCGATTATCTGTCGATGATCTTTCTCGACACCGGCCACACCACGCCGGTCAAAGGGCCCCAGACCGATTGGCTGGCGGGCACGCTCAAGGAGCGCGAGGAATACCCGACGCTGTTTGTCTTCAATCACGTGCCGGCGTACCCCTCCTACCGACCCTATGCCTTCGACGGGCAGGAGGACGCGGGGGTCGGAGCCGACCAGCGCAAGTACTGGTGCCCGCTATTCGAACGATACAACGTCGACGCCGTCTTCGAACACCACGACCACACGTTCAAACGCACGCATCCCATGCTGGACGGGCGTGTGAACGACAACGGCATCGTCTACCTGGGAGACGGCTCGTGGGGCAAGCTTCGTCGACCCAAGACTCCCCAGCAGCGTCCGTACCTCGCAGTGTCGGATCAGTCGTACCACATGTCGGTGCACCGCATCGAAGGCAAGGAACGCTTCCACGTCGCGCTGTCGGACGTCGGCCGCGTGGTCGATGTGTGCGCGACCACGAAACGCAGCCATCGCCGCACGACCTGACAAGAAGCGCCGGCGAGCCGCCTGCGTAAGCTGTCGGGTGCTTCCTTTTTTTGGTGCGGCGCGCACCCTCTCGATAACCGATCGAAGAGGAAGCAGCGTCGGGCTGACACCTGACGATCGCCGGGGCATTGAGCGATCAGCCGACGTCGAACTTCTGCACGCGGCCGTTCATCGTGTCAGAAACGTAGAGAAAGCCGCCGCTGTCGATTGCCAGCGCGTGCGGGACACGGAAGCGACCCGGATCGGAGCCCAAGCCGCCAATTCCGCGCAAGTAGCGACCGGTGTCGGTGAACTGCTGCACCCGGCTGTTGGTGGCGCTCACCCAAACTCGGTTCTGCCGATCGACGCAGATGCCGATGGGCCCACCGACCGGGGTGGGCTTGCCGTTTTTCTGTAGCGGCGGCGGACCAAACCCACCCGGCTCCGAACCGCGGTTGCCCCAGTGGGCCAGCAGCTTGCCATCAGACGTGAACTTCTGGACCCGATTCAAGTCGGCGTCGGTGGCATAGACGTTGCCCACCGCGTCAAAGGCCACAAACTGCGGACCTGCGAAACGGCTGCCCGGAGACTGATTGCCGCCGAACTGCCCGGGCTCCTTGCCGTGGCGGCCCCACTTGGCGACGAACTTGCCCTCCGTCGTGAACTTCTGGATCCGACTGTTTCCCTGGTCGGGCACATACAAGAGGCCGTCCGGGCCGAGCGCCACGGACCCAGGAAGTTGGAACTCGCCGTCGCTCGTTCCTTTGCGGCCCCATTCGTGCAAGAGCCTGCCGGAGGGCGAATAGGCCGCGACCTTGTTGCTGTTCCAATGGCCCACGTAAACGTTGCCCGGCCCATCGACGGCCAGCCCGCCCGGAAAAAGATCCACGGGAAACGTGCCGAGAAACTTCCCATCGGACGTGAACCGCTGGACGCGACGGTTGCGGAATTCGCACGTATAGATCACATCGTCCCGGCCGATCGCGAGGCCGACGTTCGCGCTGAATTCACCTGAGGCCGTCCCCTGGTGACCCCACTGCAACACGAAACGCGGCGGCGGGCTCTCTTCGGCGAAAGTCGGTTTGGCCAACCCCCCGAGCACGCCGATGCTAGCCGCCGCCAGAAACCGTCGTCGCGAGACGAGGGTTGGCGGTAAAGTGTTTGGCAGTAGCGGGTGCGACCTATCCAGGGCCCGAGCCATGGTTGCCCTGCGTTGGTATCTAGTGGGTCCCCATGATTTCATCGGCGAGGGCGCCCGCTTCGTAAACTTTGCGAAGGGCCTCCGTCAGTGCCAGCGAGTGCACGGCTACTGCCCGAGCCTCCTTGTCGGTGTAAACGAAGTCGAGCACCAGTGACTGAATGTTGCCGTCGAAGATCAGGCCGACGATTTCGGCGTCCTTGTTGATCACCGGGCTCCCCGAGTTACCGCCGATAATGTCGGCCGTGCACACGAAGTTGAACGGGGTGCTCAGGTCGAGCTTGTACTTCCGCTCGACCCAGCGCTTCGGCAAGTCGAACGGCTCTTTGTCGTGGTGTTCCTGGGCGCGGTCGTACAGGCCGGCGAAGTGCGTCTCGAAGGGGATGTGTTTCCCCTGCTCTTCGTAGCCCTTCACGGTGCCGAAGGCGAGTCGCAGCGTAAAAGTCGCGTCGGGATAGGTGTTCTTGCCCTCGAGTTCGTATTTCGCCTTGGCGATCTGGCCATACGCCTGGCGTTCGACTTCGTCAACTTGCGACTCCATTTGCTTGCGCACGGCGCGGGACGCCGGGTCCACAAGGCGGGCCAAGAGAATCATCGGGTCACTCGACGCGTCGACGGCCGTCTTGCCGCCTTCGTAGAGCCTCTTGCGCAGCTCGACGCTGTCGAGCTTGGAGTTGTGCACGAGCTCGGCCGCCCGGTCGGCGGGCGACTTGTCGCCCATGATTTGCCTGTAGAGCTTCCGGTCTCCCAAGAGCTGCGATGAGAGCCAGGTGAGAGAATTCGTCAGCTTGACGATCTCGTAGTCCGCGTAGAGCGGCTCTTCGGAGAACAGTTGGAGCTCCAACGACGAGCGATGGGAGTCCGTGTATTCGCGAAGCCGCTCGCGTTCCGGCTTGGCCTTTTCATCGCCGACGCGGACTAGCGACCGCGCGATCGTGAAGAGTGTGCTGTCGAAGCCCAGTCCTCGCTCCAGCGACGAATAGGTGTGCAGTAAGCGAGCGCGAACTTTTTGCGCCTCGGCGATGCGATCCCAAGCGGTCACGGTAGCCGCCATGTCGGAGTGGTGCTCGACCGCTGTCCGCAGCTGTTTTTCGGATTCGCGCTTCTGAGCAAAGACAGCCGGATCGAGGAGCCCGGCCAGTCCTCCGTCGCGAGCCTTGCGGCTATTGGCCACGCCAAAGAAGGTCTCCCGCGCACGGCGAGCGTTCTCCTCCGAGCGGGCCCCCCACGCGGTCAGCAACACCTCGAGATTGTAGAGCCGGTTGAGGGAGAAGGGGTACGAGATGTCCCGCTGGTAACGCAGCGCGTCGACCGTATCGAGACGATTCGTCCGTCCGGGGTTTCCCGAGACGAAGATCAGCTCGTTATCCGCCGCACCTTTCGCGCTCCACTTGAAAAACTCCTGTCCCTGGACCGGTTTGTTGTTCTCGTAGACGCGGAAGAAGCAGCAATCGAGGTCGTATCGCGGATACTCGAAGTTGTCCGGGTCGCCGCCGTAAAACGCGATCTGCTGCTCCGGCGCGAAGACCAGACGAACGTCGGTGTATTGCTTGTAGCGATACAGGTCATATTCACCCCCCTGGTAAAGGGTGATCACGTCGCTGCGCAAGCCGGTCTTCTTTTTCGATTCGTTCTCGATCTCGTTGATGGCGGCTCGGCGGGCGACGACGGCCTGCTCGGAACTCATCCCTGTCTTGACAGCCGCGTTCACGCGATCCGTCACATCCTCGATGCTGTCGAGCACGTTCAGCTCGAGGTCGAGGCACTTCTTTTCCTCATCGTGGGATTTGGCGTAGAAGCCCTCCTTCAGATAGTTGTGCTTGGTGTCGCTCATCTTCTGCAGAGCGTCGGCGCCGACGTGGTGATTGGTCATCACGAGGCCGTCGGCCGAAATGAACGAGCCGGACCCGCCGCTGTTGAAGCGGACCGAGGCCCGCTGCACGTGGTCCAACCATTCCTTCGGCGGCTCGAAGTTGTAGCGCTCTTTCAGAACCTGCTTTGGCGGGCGATTGAAGAGCCACATGCCTTCGTCGGCCGAGGCCAGCTGGCACCGGGCAGCCGCCAGAAGGCCAAGCACGATTCCCAGACGCGAACAGTGACGAATCGCGGAAGTCATCATGGTGTTCCCATTCACGAAGTGGATGAAGTTTGCATGTCGCGGTTCATTCGCCGGGCGACGAAGAAAAACAGAACCGTCGCACCCAACACGACAAGCGCCGTCGAACCGAAAAATGCGAAGGCCGAGAGCGGTCCACGGCTATCGGCCGGACCCACCAGCGAGCCTCCGTAAAGATGCGTGAGAAACCCGTCCGCAAAGTTGGCCACGGCGTCGATGGCCAGGAAACAGCCGGTGACGAAGCCCTTCATTGTGGGCGGCGCCGCGGCGTAGGAGTACTCAAGCCCCGTGCCATAGATGAGGACTTCCGCAATCGTCAAAAATACGAAAGCCATCACCGGCCAGGCGATCGAGACTTTGTGCGGCGCATCCACCGTGTGGACGCCCGAAGCCATTAGGGCGGCGATCGCCATTGTGGCCGATGACGCCACGCTGAACAAAAAGCCGGCGAGCATCTTGTTGCCCGCGGTAAAGATCCGCCCGCGGGGGTCGAGTGCCTTAAAGAGCCAGGCAAACAGCGGAGCGAAGATCATCACGCACGCGGGATTGACCACTTGCAGCTGTGCCAGCTCAACGTGGTCGCCCAGGCCAATCCAGCGGAGGTCGACGTTGAGGTCGACGTAGTCGCGGGTGAAGAAGATCCAGATGTTGTCGTTGAACTCGTAGCCCAGCCAGAAGAAGAAGATCAGGCCGAACACGCCCATCAGCTTCAGCAGCGTTGCGCGTCGCTCTGCCCGCTCTTCCGGCGTAGGTTTACGGTAGGTGTATTGTTCCACGCCGTAAAAGCGCTTGCCGCTCGCGAAGACCACGAGCGCAGCTACCATCAGCCAGGCGGGGAACTGAAAGGCAATGGCGTACGCATGTTGCGTGTTGCCAAAGTGTTGGGTGACGAGCGGCAGCGTGAACGTCGAAATCAAGGCCCCAATGTTGATCGCGAAATAGAACCACAAGAAAGCCGATGCCCGCAATTGCTCCTGCCCGGGGCGTTTTTGATCGTAGGTCAGCCCCATCAGGGTGGAGATGTTCGGCTTGATCACCCCGCTGCCGCCGGCCAGCAAAAGCAGCGCAATTAAGAGAGCGCTGTTCGTGGGGATACCCAGAACGAAATGTCCCAGCACGTAAGGGATCGAGAAGCCGACGATCGTCCAATATTTGCCGAAGAACCGGTCCGCCAGGAATCCGCCCAAGAGGGGAAGCGCATAGCACCCCATCTTGAACCAGTTCATGTAGGTGCCGGCGGTCGCATCGGTCATGGCCAGAATGGCGGTCAGGTAGACCGGCAGAATGGCCTTCATTCCGTAGAACGAGCAGCGCTCCGAGAATTCGCCCCAGAAGAAGAACCAAAAACCGACTGGGTGGCTGGTCGGAACATTGGCCGCAGACGCGGCATCTGTGATCGCGTTTTCTGTGTTGAGAGCCATAGCCAGTTCTTGAGGGGCGACGAATTTCGCTCCCCAGAATAGTCACGGCAGGCGCAGCGACGCAATCCTGTGCGGCCGGAAGCCGCCCCGGCAAGAACTTCGCATCAAAAATCGCCTCGGCGAACGCAGATATCCGGGTTTGCCGTGGACACCCGTGCCAGCAGTTTGCCCGGGCTTGCGTTAGCGTTTGGCGCTGGTGACGGCCGGCATCACATTGGAGCGGAGCTCGCTGCCCCCCTCGTCCAGCAGCTTGAGCGACAGATGCTCGGGACCCACGTCGCTACGGGCGATGATATTGATCGTCACCTTGCACGACTCCTCGATCCCGGTGATCTCCCGCCGTTTCTTATTGTTGAGATAGTTGGCGACTCGGTCGTGAATTTCGACGACCAGGCGAGAGGCCCCCTCGCGCGTGGCGAGCGTCATCAACAACCGCATGGTTTCGATGGCCATGCTCTCGGCCGTTTTGACCTGGCCCGTGCTGTGGCAGCAGGGACAGTCCTCGTAGATGCTGCGGCGCAGCGAGGGACGGATCCGCTGCCGCGTCATTTCGATCAGGCCAAACGGGCTGATCCGCAGCACCTTAATGCGGGCCCGGTCGCGGCGGACGGCTTCGCGCAGGGCGCGCTCGACGCCACGCCGGTGTCGCTCCTCACGCATGTCGATGAAGTCGTTCACGATGACGCCACCGAGGTCTCGCATGCGGATCTGACGGCTGATCTCTTCGGCGGCCCGCAGGTTGACCTGGTAGGCCGTTTCCTCAGCGTTGTCGTCTGCGCGGAAGTTGCCGCTGTTGACGTCGATGGCCACAAGCGCCTCGGTCTGATCGATCACGATCGATCCGCCTCCTCGTAGCGGCACGTGCCGGCTCTGAATGCGGGCGATCTCTTCTTCGATGTGATACTTGTGGAACAGGGCCTCTTTGCCCTCATAGAGCTTGATGCGGTTCACATTGCGGGGCATGACGATCTTCATGAACTCGCGGGCCCGCTCGAAGGCCTGCGGCTCGTCGATCAATACGGTGTCGATCTCGCTGTTATAGATGTCGCGGATCGTCCGGATGATCATGTCGCTTTCTTCGTAGATGCCGACCGGACCCGAGGCCTTCCGGATGCGGCGCACGATCGTCCGCCAAAGCCGCAAGAGATAGTTGAGGTCGCGGTGCAAGTCGCGCTTGGCACGGTCGGTGCCGGCCGTGCGGATGATGAAGCCCAGCCCCTGCGGCGGATTGAGCTCTAACAGCGCCTGGCGGAGCTTGCGCCGCAGATCGTCGTCGGCGATTTTGCGGCTCACGCCGACCCGCTGGAGACCGGGCATCAACACGAGGTAACGGCCGGGAATGCTGATGTACGTCGAGAGGGTCGGCCCCTTGGTGCCGATGCCTTCCTTGATCACCTGCACCAGGACTTCGCTGCCGCGGCGGAAGATTTCCTGAATCGGCGGCTTGTTGCGGACGCTGCGCTCGTTGAAGCGTCGGCGGCCGCGCTGGTAGCGGGGATCTTCTTCGTCGTCGGCCTGGCCGCCGTTGGGAAGCAGGTGCTTGTAGTACTGATATTCGACGTCGCTGACGTGCAGGAACCCGTTGCGGCCGACGCCGAAGTCGACGAAGACCGCCTGAATACTGGGCTCGATATTGACGACGCGGCCTTTATAGATGTTCCCGACGCAGTTCTCGATGCTACTGCGTTCGACGTAGAGTTCCTCCAGCACGCCATCCTCGAGGATGGCGATCCGGCTTTCTTCGGACTGGAGGACATTGATCAACATTTCCTTTTTCATTCATTGCCCTTCGTCGCAAATGGCGGCCAAGGGCGCGCAGTTCGGGTGATTGCCGGAGGGATAAGGCCGTGAACCCGTCGCCAGAGACGGCGGAGCAGAAAGAACACCCGGCCGCCACTTGCGGCGCGGGCAGACGGGAGGCGAGTTTCTTTTGGGCGGTCGAATCGACTCGCTTGTGAAAACCTCGCCGGCCTCGAGCCGAGCATTTCCGACGCAGAGTGGCGAAAGAACCCGGGCCATCGTCTGTTTCCAGAGGCCCGGATTCAGCCTTCCGCGGCCCACCGCGGAAGCGTGCGACGGTCCATTCGGCCCATGCCTGCACGCGGCACGAGACAATGCTCGCGCCGTCCCAGTCACCGGGCAATAGCCGCCTACCCGAGTCTGCCCCGTTCTCGCGCGCGGTCCGAGTCTGTTGGTCGGACAAGTTCGACGAGCGGAAAACTGGGGGCACGGGATCGGCCCGCATGCGACCGGCAATCATCTAACGAATACGCACCCGAAAAAACTGATTTGATCGATCTCGGGGCCGCCGCATCCATCGGGACCGGCGGCCGCAAACGGGAAGAGCCGACCGGCCCTTCCGACTGCCCGAAGCGGAGGTCACTGGACCAGATCCGGGCAGACCTTTTTCAATTCACCTCGCAAATAATTTTCGACATCGCGTGCCAAGTCGAGCGCCATCGCCCGGGAGGCGATTTCCTCGGCCTGAGGCAGGTCAATCGAGCGAATGACCGACTTCACTTCGGGGATTAAATGCGGCGTCACGCTTAGTCGCTGGATCCCCATTCCGATCAACAGCGGAATGTACTTGGGATCGGAACTCATCTGCCCGCAAACCGTGACGGGGATGTTGCGCTTTCGCCCGGCCTCGACTACGCGGCGAATCAGCCGCAGGATCGAAGGGTCGCCGGAGCTGTAGAGATTCGCCACTTCGGGGTCGGAACGATCGACGGCCAGTGTGTACTGGATCAGATCGTTGGTACCGATCGAGAAGAAGTCGACCTCTCGCGCAAACTCGTCCGCCAAGAGGGCTGCGGAGGGAACCTCGACCATCATACCGACGGGGACGTCCCTTTTAAACGCGACCCCCTCTTCTTCCAGATCTTCCTTGACGTCCTCGAGAATCATCTTGGCCTGCCGCAGTTCCAACAGCGACGAGACCAGCGGGAACATGATCGCCGCATTGCCGGCTGCGGCCGCCCGCAGAATAGCGCGTAACTGGGTTTTGAACAACGGCAGATTCTGCAGCGCCAGACGGATGCTGCGCAGCCCCAGCGCCGAGGTATTGGCTGTCGACGACAGGCTCTTATGCTCGCTGGGAAACTTGTCGGCTCCCAGATCCAGCGTGCGAATCACGACCTCGTGACCGTTGAAGGCGCTCACCACCTTGCGGTAGGCCGCGACGTGGTCCTCTTCGGTCGGCTCCGGGCCGCCTCGCAGATAAAGGAACTCGGTGCGGTAGAGCCCGATCCCGTCGGCTCCGCGCTGGGTGCAATGCTCGACCTCTTCCGGGAACTCGATGTTGCCCAAGAGCAGGATGCGGACCTGGTCGCGGGTGACCGATGGTTCCTGCCGCAGCGACTCCAGACGGGCGACAACTGACCTGGCCCGCACCTGGGAATCCCGATATTTCGTGAGGGTTTCCTCGTCGGGCTCGATGATGATCTCGCCGCGAGTGCCGTCGATAATCACGGTTTCGCCCGCGGACACGTCGGATAGGAAGTCCCCCAGGCCGACGACGGCCGGGATCTCTAGGGCCCCGGCGAGAATGGCCGTGTGACTGGTGCGGCCCCCCAGCTGCGTGGCAAATCCCAGCACGAACTGCTTGGGCAGGGTTGCCGTCTCGCCGGGCGTCAGATTGTTCGCCAGCACGATCACCGGCTCGGTCAGATGCATCAACTCTTCGCGCCTCGCGCCCAGCAGGTGGCGGAGAATGCGCTTCTCAAGGTCGAAGATGTCGTCGGCCCGGTCGGCGAGGTAGCGGTTGCCCAGGTTCTGAAACATCTTCGCGTAGCGGCGAAAGACGCGGCTGCAGGCGAATTCGGGCGAGAAGTGCCTTTCGCGGACGAGCTTGAAGATTTCGTCGACCAGCTTGGGGTCCTGCACCATCTGCAGGTGGGCGCCGAAAATCGCCCCGTACTGCTTGCCCAGCGTTTTGGTCGCCAGGCTTTCGTTTTCGGCGATTTCGTCGCAGACGACGCTCAAAGCCGCCTGGAAACGGGCGATCTCAGTTTCGACAGCGTCAACGCCGACATAGCGCTGGGGAATGCGGAAATCTTCCACGCCGAGCACGAGCGCCGGTCCGCTGACCACTCCGGGCGAAACCGGGATGCCGCGCTTGGTCAACATGGATGACCCGGGGGCGGAGGGAATCCGAGGTGGCGTGCGTGACGGGTGCAGGGCGTTTTCCCAGAGAATCGTGTGAACCTGCGACCGGTCGCCGTCGTGATGGTTTGAGATCTCACGGATCGTTGCTCCTGGGATCGCTCGCGCGACGAGAGTCACTCGTCGGGTGAAGCGACGTCTTCAAAATTCGACTCGAAGAGAGCGACCAGCGCATCGAGCGTTTCGGCCGCGTTATCGCCGGACGCCTCGAGAATCAGCGTGCTGCCGTATTCAATCCTGAGCGGGATCAAATCGAGCACGTTTCCTGCGTCGGCCGAGAGATCGCCCTTGGAGATCCGCACCGGGGAGCCGAATCGGCGCACCGTCTCCACGATCTGCGAGATCGGCCGCAAATGCAGTCCGTCCTTCAGATTCACGGTCACTGTGCGGCGGAAGCGGGTGTCTTCAACCATAAGTTTGCGGAGAGTCGACCTGTTGACCGAACGTCCCTGTTCGGGTCGGGGTGATTCGCGCGGGCGTGATGCAGACTTGGCAGCGATCGGCACGGCGGCCGCGGTTCAAAGCTCGTTGTTGTCGGCTTCGCGAAGCAGATCCCAAATCGCATCCTGGCTCGGGGACTGGCGGAGGAACTTGCAGAAGTTCTGGTTGCGCAAGTGACGCGAAATGTTCTCCAGGCCCCGCAGATGATCTCCGGGACGGTCGGGAGGGGAAACCAGCAGGAACAGGATGTTGACGTCTTCGCCATCCAGGCTCGCGAAGTCGACCCCTGCCTGCGAGAGGGCGATCGTGGCGATCAGGCGGTCGACGGACGGATGCTTGGTGTGCGGCACGGCGACGCGCATCCCGATGCCCGTCGAGCCCAACTCCTCACGCTTGAGGATGGCCGCCACAATGCTTTGCTCGTCCTCGGCACGAATGCTTCCCGATTTTTTTAGGCTGTCCACCAGCGCCCGAATTGCCGCCTCCTTGGTGGTGGCCTGCAGGTCGGGCACGATCGCCTCTTTGACGACAAAATCAGTCATCTTCATCAGTGTTCCCTTGTCTTCGTCTCAATCAGTATTTCAAGGAGCCGCAGCGTGGAGACCGCGGGGAGGAGCGAAGGATTGGACCGCCGGCTCCGAGTCCAGCCGCGCTCGCAAGTGCAAACGTCGTGCAGAGCCCGGCGTGCAGCCGAAGCCGTCGGTTCGAGGTGAGGGCCGCAGGAACGCGGGGCGGAGATGGGCCGGCGCTCGGTCTCGTCGTCTGGTTATTCTCTTCCTTGGCCGCACGCGATTTCCGGAAGTGCCCCGAGGTCATTCCGATTCCACCGATCGGTCGTCGCCGGCAACGTCGTTCAGACCGCGGCGATGGTCCTGGATCTTTGCCTTGTACTTCTTGAGCTGCTGCTCCATCTTGGTCAAGGTTCGATCAAACGTCGAGAGGACCTCGTCCCCTTCGTCGGTGGCGACAAAGTTATGCTTATGTTCCGCGTCGAGCAGGATTTCGACGCGAATCCGCCCCTTGATCTGTTCCTGAGCAAAGATCACCGTTACGCCAATCGCCGTCACCCGCTCGAAATAGGTCAACAGCTTTTCGGACTTGCGTGCCAGATAGTCACGGACGTCGTCGGAGATCGAGCCATGGCGGCACGTAATGGCAATTTGCACCGACACAGACTCCTTACGGACGGATCAGCGTTTGTCCGGCGCCGAGCGACCCTTGGCAGGTGTTGGGGAATCGGCTGGCAACCCGAAAGTCCAGATTGTAGTGGGCCGGAATTGAGCGTCAACGACGAAGGCGCTGCCAACCACGAGCCTTCCCCGCAGCGCCGCATTCTAATTCGCCGGATATCAGTTTGCCAGCAATTCTCGTGCGCGGACCAATCGGCAGACGGCCAAAATCAAGCGAAACGCCCGCGCCGACACCGCTCGTCCAAACGCCTCTGCCACGCGTTACGGTCACGCGTTAAAAGTCGCGCCCGATCTCCTGTAAGCCGGCGCCACCAGGGCTTCCCTCCAAGGGCTGATCGGCGCGCGGTAGTGCCGTGCGATCACTCGACCCTTGACCCCCGAAAAGCTTCGACCAGCGCGAGGTGAGGCTGGTGGTGGAGCTGATGTCGGCAACCGGCTGTCCGACGTTCGGCGCCGGATGGGTTGCGTCGGGAGTTGCCGCCGGCTTTTTGTCGGCCGGCGTGAACGTGATCTCGGGGAGGGGCCGCAACGTGGAGACGCAGCCTGCGCTCAAAACGAAGACCGCCAGTAAGGAGAGGGTCGAACAGGACCGCATCCGCGGTGCTTCCTCAGTTTCCGGTGCTGGCGGGTCCCCCCAAAACGAGAGATTGATATCACGAACAGGACCCGTCGAGAAGACCGGACCCGTCATCCGCCCCCGTCCGAGGCCCAACAGGCACGCGAGGGGCTGAAAAGAAAGACCGAAGCGGGCCGATAAGCCGGGTTCTGTCGAGAGTGGCCATTTCTCTAGGGCGACGGTTACCCGCCGCTTCAAGCGACCTACCCGGAAGGATTTACGGGCCGGACCAGCCCGTGACGGTTGCCCGTCGTTCTTCCTGCGCGGTCTTGCTCCCGGTGGGGTTTGCCTAGCCAAGCCAGTCGCCTGGCCTGCTGGTGCGCTCTTACCGCACCGTTTCACCCTTACCTGGCGCCGCGCCCGCGAACGAATCGCGAGCCCGGTGCCGGGCGGTTTACTTTCTGTTGCACTTTCCCGGTCCTTGCGGACGGTGGGCGTTACCCACCACCGTGTCCTATGGAGCCCGGACTTTCCTCTCCGGGGGCCACGCAGCCCGGAGGCTAGTGGTCCCCGCAGCGGCCACTTAGCCCGCTTCGGTCAAGCTTCATCTTAATGCGAGATGGCGGATCACGCGCGATCGAGGCTGACCACACACCCGTCAGAAGTTGCCAACTCCCTTTGGACAACGGTTCCTCCAATAGAGTTTCCGCGAATTGGCCCGATTTTTGTTTATGTACTGCCACAGTACCGTAGTCTTAACCCGGAACCGATTTAGCGAATTGACGGGTCTGTTAACCGTCGATACATTGAAACAAGATTTGCTTCGACGGGCATTCGCCGGCTTCCGACTCCCTGCCTCATCAAAAAACGGGTCATTTGCAGGCCAAAAACCTGAAAATGCCCTGAAAGTCTCGCATGTTCGGTGAGTTGAATCCCTGCGGCGGGGGTGACCCCATTCCGCTGCAAAAGCAGTGGCTAGTTGTTGGCCGTCAACCGAGTTGCGACATCACGCTGGGGTTCCCCAACGTCTCCTCGCGTCACTGCGAACTCCGGTTGATGAACGGCTACTGGCACGTGCGCGACCTGGGTAGCCGCAACGGAATCAAGGTCAACGGCATCCGTTGCGACGCTCATTGGCTCATGCCGGGCGACGTGATTTCCGTCTCGAAGCATCGCTATGAGGTCAATTACAGCCCCAGCGGCGACGCTCCGCCGGCGGAAGCCGAAGCCGATCCGTTGTCGATGAGCTTGCTCGAAAAGGCAGGACTGAGCCACCGCGGCGACCCGGACAGCTCACGGTTTTCGCGAGTCCCGGTAGAACCGCGCCGTGCTCCTTCCCAGCGACACGACCTCAACACGAGCAATCCGCGCCGGGTCGACGACGATGACGACGATCTCGACGACGACAAGCTGGTCTGGCTCGACAAGTAGCAGCCCGGGGCTCGCTCTCCTCCCCGTCGGCCTTATTGATGGCCCCTGCCGGTCGCACTTTGGGCGGTTTCAGGTCAGTTGGAGCGAACCCATGGTCGGTCTTTGAGTCTTGATCGACGGGCGAATTCACCGACGGCAGCCTGCCCGGCTTTCCGGCAGCCAGTTAAGATCACTCGGGTGCCGATCTTCGTTTGAAAGTCCCCGTCGCGGGAGCCCACGTCTTGGCGCGAAAAAAGCCGCGCAAAGTGCGGATCGCCTTTCGCAAGAATCGCCAGCGCCGAGCGCGCGTGGGCGATGTGACGCGGGACGTGCGGAAGGACGACGTCGAAACCGTCGACCTGCCCTCCGTCGAGCGGATCAGCGGGAAGGGCGACCTGACGCGCTATCGCACCATCCTGTCGAACGAGGAGGGTGGCGCCGATGCGTTGCGGGCCGTCGATGAAACAACGAGCCGTACGGGGCGAGTCCTTTCTGCGACCGGCCTCAACTGCCTCGTCTCGGACGCGGCTGCCGACGGTCGCGTTTACGAATGCACGGTGCGCCGCGTCGTCCGCACCATGAGCCGCGACCAGCGGGGCGCCGTCGTCGCGGGCGACAGTGTCCTGTTTCAGCCCATCGATCGTGAGCACGGGGTCATCGAGCGGATCAATCCGCGTCGCTCCGTCTTGAACCGCGGCACCAAGGGCAAGGAGCAGGTGATCGCCGCCAATATTACCCAGGCACTGATCCTGGCTTCGGCGGCCAACCCCGGGCTCAAAACGAACTTGATCGATCGTCTGTTGATCAGCGCGCACAAAGGGGGCGCCCGGCCGATCATCTGCATCAACAAGTGCGACCTGGTCGACACGGTCCGCCTGCAACCGATCGTCGGGACCTACGCCCGACTGGGCTACGAGATTGTGTTGACGAGCGCTACGGCGCAAACGGGAATCGAGGAATTGCAGCACCTGCTCAAGGGGCACGAAACCGTGGCGGCCGGCCAGAGCGGCGTGGGCAAGTCGTCGCTGCTCAACGCGCTGCAGCCGGGGCTGCGGCTGGAAACCGGTTCGGTGAGTGCCTGGACCCAGAAGGGGCGTCACACTACGCGGACGGCCGTGCTCCACCCGCTCGACTTTGGCGGCTGGGTGGTCGATACGCCGGGCATTCGCCAGATGGACCTGTGGGCCGTGCGACCCGAGGAGGTCGAGGGCTTTTTTCCGGAGTTCCGTCCGTTCGTGCCCGGCTGCCACTTCCCGGACTGCTCGCACGAGCACGAAACTGGCTGCGCCGTGAAGCGCGCGGTCGACCGCGACTTGATCTCGCCCGTGCGCTATGCCAGCTACCTGAGAATCATTTCCGGCGCGGACGAGTAGAGTCGCTCGATCATCCGTCAGGCCGCTTCGAGCTCGGCGCTCTCCGCGTCCTCCGACGGCTCATCCCCAGTCGTGGAAGGACCATCGTCCACCGACCGATCCTCAATCCCGCGATCCAGAGTGCGGCGCCCCAGCGGACTGACCTGATATTGCATGCCGGACTTGCCTGAGACCTCGAAGCTCAATAGACCGAGCGCGATTAGCTTGCCGTGGAGCGAGGAAAGCTGCTGCGGATCGACCCCGTCCACCCGAGAGAGGCGCGGCACAAAGCCGAGCGTTTCGGGACTTTCGGGCGCCTCGCCCGTCGTTTGCAGGGCGTTGTTACGCGCGGGCCGAGGAGCCGGAGCCAGGCTCGCGTAGGCTTCTAAAACGCGGCGCCAGCCGGTCGTGGCCGCGAGTTCGTCGGCGACGTAGTCGAGCATGCCAAGAATATCGGCTCGCTAGAAGCCGATTGCCAGCTGCGATCGCCACCGCTCGAACCACCGGAAAATCCACCCCGCGTTTGCCGGCCACTGGCCGGGCGGCCCCCAGAATTCCTTAAGTCGCGACGCCTTCGATGCGAAAGGACGCCGGCAATTCCGTCGGCATGCGCGTTAAAGTTCGCGCAACCGGACCCTCGCGTCCGTCGCTCGACTTTTGGCGATCAGAGTTTGATGTAAATCTTCTGTTTCTCGAGGGAGCGCAGGAAGAGCCACGTCACGAAAAAGAAGACGAAAAACCCAATCCACATCGCGATCGAGGGCGCATCTTTGGGCACGAACTTCTTCACGGCGTCGCCCACCATGTCGTGCAAGATGTAGCCGGCCAGCGCATTGACGCCCAGCGTGCGAAAGATGCCGATCTTCAGCCCGATCAGGTCGGACAGGACATAGAACAGGCCGTAAAGCGCCATGGAGAGTCCGGCCCCGAAGGTCAGGTACGAGATCGAGCCGGAGCGCTGGCTCATCATCCAGTAATTCCACTCGCGGTAGTCGTAACTGCGATCCTCGGTCTTGTCGTCGTGCTTTCGTTCCTCGTCCTTGATCTCTTCCTGGCTATGGGGTGGAGGCACAAGCGGGGGCTCGGCCAGCACCTTCGACCAATGCCGGTGCTTGAGATTGTCCCACCACGTCTCCACTTGGTCGTGCGTCGGGATCACAGGCGTCCGCGAGAATCGCAACGAGCCGACGTCGACGCTCCGCTCCGGCACGTCGTACATCCGCGTCATGCAGGAGGCGCCGTATCCGAGCGCCATCAAGAGAGCGCCCCAGCCGAACAGGCGGATCACCTTCCCCGCGCCGGAGAGCGCCTGATTGAGCGCCACGTCGCAAGCCAGCGTGCCAACCAGGGTCGGGATCGACCAGCTCAGAAATCCGAGCGGCCCGCCGTCGATGCCCGAGCCGGTCGCCTCGAAGGGAGGAAGTCCGTTCACCCACTGGAAGTTGAAGACGCCCGACAGTCCCAGGTGCAAGGCCGCGGACACCACGAGATACAAAACTCGCCAGATCGCTCCCAACCGGATCACGGGCAGGATCCAGAGCGACGTCACCGCAATGTGCATCAACGTCTGGAACCAGGCATTCTTGATGGCATGCGGCCAAACCGCTTTCCAGGCGCCGATGCTGACGAGAACGTCCCAATGGTGTTTCGTGTCTTTCGGCCAGGGCGGATCGGTCGAATACGTGATGAAAATGGCCACGAGCGCCAGGCCAATCAACCGCTTCACCAGGTGTCCATAAGCGGCCAAGGCTCCCTGCTGCATCACGCGCCGCCCGAAGCTCAAACGCATCGAGAACCCGACCGCGAAAAAGAACTGCGGCATGATGGTGTCGGCGTAGCTGCAGTACGTGTTGTGATGGTGGCACACGAACGGCGCTGCCACGAAGCCCGAAAGGAAATTGACCAGGAACATGCCGGCGACGGTGTAGCCGCGGAACTGGTCCAACGAAGCCAGGCGGGGCTTGGGCGCAGGGGCTGACGCAGTCGTCATGGAAGGGTTTCCGAGGGGCTTGAGCTTGCTGCTAACAGAAGGCGTCGGGGGGACGCCGGGGAATTCCAGCCTATCGGTTGACGCAGCGCGCAGCAAGCACGCGGCAGCGTTCGCACGTGTCGTGCGCGCGTGCTTTCAGGCTGCCTCCGCCGACTGTAAACTCGGTCCACTCACGCAGCGCCCCACTGCTCGTCACTCGTGCGCTCGCTCGACTTTACGAAGGGTTGCCGTGGACACCGCCCAGCGGCTAGCTGGAAAAATTGCCCTCGTCACCGGTGCCGGCCGCGGCATCGGCAAGGGCTGCGCGCTCGAGCTGGCGCGAAGCGGAGCGGATTTGGTCATCAACGATCGGCCCGGCAGTCCCGATCTGGCGCGGACGGCGGCCGAAATTTGCTCGCTGGGCCGTTCGTGTTCGACCGTCGAGGCCGACGTCTTCAGCCGCCGCGACTGCGAGCGGCTCGTCGCCGCCTCGCTCGCAGCGGCCGGGCGAGTCGATCTCCTGGTGAGCAACCCGGCCTACAACAATCGGAGCGACTTCCTCAGCTACGATCCGGACGAGTTCGAGCTGATCATTCGCGGCGTGTTGATCAGCGCGTTTCATGTGAGCCAGTTGGTCGCGCGGCACCTGGTCGAGCGCGGGGCTGGAGGGAAGATTCTGTTCATTTCCAGCGTCCATGCCCCGGTGCCCTACGCGCGAAATGCGGCCTACAACGCCGGTAAGGCGGGACTCAACCATCTGTGCCGCACAATCGCCGTCGAGTTGGCGCGGCATCGCATCAACGTCAACGCCATCGAGCCCGGCTGGATCGACACGCCGGGGGAACGAGCCGTGTTCGGCGAGGACGTGATTCGCGCGGAGGGCCAAAAGCTGCCCTGGGGGCGTATCGGCACCATCGAAGACATCGGCCGCGCGGCCGCGTTCCTCTGCTCGGACGAGGCCGACTACATCACCGGAACCATCCTGCGAGTCGACGGCCTGATCGTTTACAAGGACTGTGCTGCCGAGTTTTGAGCCGGCTGCCGCAACCAACCAACCAAGAATCACACGCCAAGAATTACACCAGGACAGTCGAACGGAGCCCGCCAATGATCCGGAATCTCGTCGCGACAACCCTCACGCTGGCTATGCTCGGGGTGCCGACGGCTAGCCCCACGCGAACGGCATTTGCCGCGGACGGGCCGACACACAAAACGGTGCTCGTCATCGCCCATCGCGGTGCTCATAAAACGGTCCCGGAAAATACGATCGCTTCGCTCGAAAAGGCGATCGAGCTGGGCGTCGACTATGTCGAGCTCGACGTCAGACGAACGAAGGACGGGGTGCTCATCCTGATGCACGACGCGAGCATCAACCGCATGACCAACGGCAAAGGGAAAATCGAAGACCTGACCTACGACGAGATTCATAAGTTCGACATCCGCGGCCGGTCCCTCGCGCCGGGCGGGCAAAAGATCCCGACCTTCGACGAGATCCTCGAGCACGCCAAGGGTCGGATGAAACTCTACGTCGATCACAAGAAAGCTCCGCCGGCGGAAGTTCTCGCGCTCATCGAAAAGCACGGCATGCTGAAAGACGTGGTGGTCTACAACGGGTCGCCCGCCACGCTGCGCGAGTACAAGCGGCTGGCGCCGAGCGTGTGGATCATGCCCGGTCATCCTCGCTCGAGCGAGGCGATCGAAGCCCTGGCCAAAAGCCTCAAACCGGAAACTCTCGACGGCTCGATCACGGAATGGACTGTTCCGGAGGTCGAAGCCGCTCACAAAGCGGGCTGCCAGGTCTGGGTCGACAACGAGCGAAATCTCGATGACGCGGCCGGTATCAAACACGCGGTCGAGATGGGAGTCGACGCGATTCAGACCGACAACCCAGAGATCGTGCTCAAGGTGCTGCGGGAAATGGGGCTGCACGGCCCCAAGAAGTGAACAGCAATTCCGCGGCTCTTTAGCGAACCGTCTCTTCGCGTGACGCCAACCGCGCGTAGCGGGCCAGCGCCATCAGCGGGAAGTAAACCGGGTAGAGGTGGTACCGCAGGTAGAACACCTTCGGGAAACCGGTGCCCGTCCACCAAGGTTCGTCCCAGGTACCGTCGGTATTCTGCGCGTCAAGCAGGTAGTCGACGCCGCGGCGGACCGATTCGCGCTCCACGTCGCCGGCCGCCATCAGCCCCATTAGCGCCCAGGCCGTTTGCGAGGCCGTGGTCGGCCCGACGCCCCGCAGCTTCGGCTCGTCGTAGCTCCGCGGCGTCTCGCCCCAGCCGCCGTCGCCCTGTTGTTTGGTTCGCAGCCAGTCGGCCGCCAGCCGAATGCGGGCGTCGTGCGTGGGCACGCCGATCGCGGCCAGGCCCATCAGCGCCTGCCACGTGCCGTAGATGTAGTTGACGCCCCAGCGGCCGTACCACGCATGATCGGCCTCCTGAGTGTTCCAAACGAACTCGATCGCGCGGCGGATGGCCGGATGATCCTTGCCGATCTTCAGGTCGCCGCACAATTCGAGCATGCGTCCCGTCAGGTCCGCCGTGCTGGGGTCAATCATCGCGTTGTGGTCGGCGAAGGGGACCTGTGTGAAGATCTCGCGCGTGTTATCGGGATCGAAGGCACCGAAGCCGCCGTCGCGTCCCTGCATCCCGAACAGCCAGCGCGTGCCCCGCCAGATGGCGTTGAGCTGCGGCGCGGCCGCCTCGACCTGCTGAAACGCCTGGGCGGACGATTGGCCCCGCGCTGAAACGATGGCGGCGGCATCCTTGTCATTCGGATGCGGGCTCCAATTGCCCAGCAGGAAATCGGCCCGCCAGTTGCGGCTGCCGATGCTGGGGAGCGAACGGCAGAGCGCCATCAGCACCATGCATGTGTCGTCGACGTCGGGATAAAACTCGTTGTTGAACTCGAACGCCCATCCGCTCGGGTCGATCTTCCGATTCCGCTGCGCCCAATCCCCCTCGCGGCGAATCTCGTTCGCGAGCAGCCACTGCACAGCCCGTCGAATCGCCGGATGATCAGCCGACACCCCCGCGTCGCGCAGTGCGATCACCGAGATGGCCGTGTCCCAGATCGGAGACTTGCAGGGCTGCAGACGGATCGTGTCGCCCTCTTCGATCGACAGCTTTTCGAGCTCGTGCAGCGCGCTTTGCACCACCTGCGAATCTTCCGCGTGCCCCAGGCACTTGAGGGCGACGATGCTCCAGATGATGGGCGGAAAGATCGCGCCCAATCCGTCACTGCCGGCAAAGCGGTCGCACATCCACCGCTCTGCACGGCGAACGGCAATCGAGCGCAGCGGAGTCAGCCGGAAGCGATCGATCGTTTTCAGCGTGCGGTCGCAGTGAGCGAAGAATCGGTGCCAGTCGATTCGTGTCGGCTTGCGGATCTGGTCGACTTGCTCCGATCGCGGCATCGTCACAGGCAAATCTTCGGGCCGAGTCCGAAACAGCTCGCTAATGCCCAGTTCGGCGGGCAGCTTCCGACACGGCTTATACGCCCACAGGATCGAGAGTGGAATCAGGATCGTCCGCGACCAGGCCGACATCTCGTAGATGTTGAACGGCATCCACTTGGGCAAGAGGATCACTTCGGGCGGGACGGCCGGGCACTGCGCGTAGCTGAGAATTCCCAACAGGGCCAGGTAGTACCGCGTGAAGCTGTTGATCTTCTCCGCGCCACCGGCGGCGAGGATGGCCTCGCGAGCCCGCACCATGTCGGGCTCATCGGGCCGATGACCGGTGACTTTCAGCGCGAAATAGGCTTTGACGGACGCGCTGATTTCGAGCGGTCCGCCCGCGTAGACGGCCCAGCCGCCGCTGGGCAGTTGCTGCTTCAGAATGTAATTGGCCGCTTTGCGGGCGACGTCGGAGTGTTCGCGACCGAGATAAGCCAAGAGCAGAATGTATTCCGACTCGAGAATCGTGTCCCCTTCCAGCTCGCCGACCCAATACCCGTCCTCGTGCTGCACGGACAGAAGATGGTCGCGCGTGCGGGCGACCGCTTCGACGAGCCGTTCCTCCTGGCATCCCATGATTTCCATGACTCCCGGGTCGAACGTGGGCCCGGAAGACATAATCGGGGATTCGGGAAAATCGAAACGGAGTCGGTGCGCACCGGGACGGCCGGCATCCATGATTGCATCCTTGCACGGCAACGAGCGACGCTCGAGCAGAGCCACTCGGCGGAGATTTCAAATCTGCAAACTGCGAGGGCGCGGGATGTTAGTGCACCTGCGGAGGTCGATCAAGGGCATCTGCAGGGCCGTGCGGGAAAGAAACGGCGGCAAATCCGATGCCCGTAAGCGCGATCTTGTCCCCGCCGCCAGACTCACATTGGCGATCTGTCACTCGGCCGACGCGTCGCTTTCCGCCGGCTTGGGCGTGGCCTTCGTGCGCGACCGGGATCGCTTCCGCTTTGGTGGCGGCTCAGTCGGCGCCGGCTCGCCGTCGACGCGCACCCACGGTCGCAGATGCTCCAGCGTCTTGGGGCCAATGCCTTTCACGCGGCCGAGGTCGTCGACGGAGCTGAAGGGACCGTTTTGCTCGCGATCGGCCACGATCCGTCGCGCGAGTCCATCGCCAATGCCCTGAATCTGGCTCCACTCGACCCAGGTCGCTGCGTTGGCGTCGAGCCGAAACTCGGCCTGGCGGGCAGGCAGCCGCTCGATCTCGACGGTTTGAGTGCCCCAATGACTCAAACGAATCCAGTGCACGATCAGAAGCACGATCGCCACAAGCGACAGCAGTCCAAAGATGAGCTGATCGCTGCGTGTGAGCCAGAAATGCGATTCGACGGTTTCGTCGATCGGCGGGCCGGCGGGTGGCCGCGAAGTCGGAGGAGCCGGAGAAGCTTTGGGAGTCGGCTCTGGCGGGACGGTCACTGCGGAAGGAGGTTCCGGCGGCGACGTGGACGCGGACAGTCTGTCGGTCGGATCGCCCATGCACGTGCGCCTTCCCCAGGGAGAGCGCTAGACTACCGTGCGGACGTGCGCGATCACAAGCGCGACGCCTCGACGCTCATCGCTGCTGTTGATCGCCCGGCCGAACTTTGTCGTAATATCTCAGCACAATGGTCTGCCCCTGCCTGAGCGGTGTCTCCGGTGGCGGATCTTGGGCTTCGATGTGGAACTCCTGCTCTTGCGAAGACGCACGGGGGCCGCGTTTAAATTCAACGCGGTAGCGCTCGTCCTTGAGTTGCTTGGTCTTCCGCAATGCCTCGGCGCTCGAGTCGCCGATAAAGTGGGGCATCGGCCGGCCGGGCGATTCCACGAATTTCGTGGGGTCGCCTGCTGGCGGTGCATGGACCTCGCGTTTGTAGCCAAAAAGATTCGGTCGAAAAGGATCGCCGCCGAAGACGTTCTGCAATAGGCTCCGTTTGGTTTCGATATCGCGAAAGATGTAGACCGTCTCAGTGGTTCCCGCCGGATTGAACAGGCTGACGCGGTCGGGCAGATACGTACTGAGGTTGAGCAGGACGTAGGCCCGCACCCATTCAGCGGCGTCCATGGCGGACTTTGGCGTCACCTCGATCCAGACGTGCCCGGGGCCGACGTTAACGTCTTTCAGAATCTTGAAGTGATACCGCGCCTTGGCCTTTTCCGGCGGCATGCCGAGCAGGAACGGGAGCGGTCCATCAATCATGTTGGCCCCCTGCTGGCTCGGGGGAATCGGCAATTCTTCATACGTGCTGCGGCTATCGTCGACGACGCGCACCACGCGCCCGTCGCAAATCCACTTTTCGCGCTTCTGGTCCATTTTGACCGTCAGTTTGACATTCTTGCCGTTCGGGGCCGGATAGGTCTTCACAATTCCTGGCTTGGGACTCTCCGCCGTGTACTTACCAACGTCGATCCGACCCTTGTCGGGCATCTCGACGAAGAACTTACCCTCGGCGAGCGATTCGACGCCATACTGGTAATCGCGGGTCGACCGGTAGTGTTTGCCCGCGAGCGTCTTGATCCGCTTCGTGTGCTCCGACCATTCGAAGAGCAGGTGCTCAACCTCCGGGTCGACCGGCTCGACGTGCATTTCGGGACGAGGCAGCCTGGGGCGAGCGACGCGCGCGCCCGGAGCGATGTCCGGATCCACGTCTCGATCTTGTGCAAAAAGCCGCAAGCCGATCGCCATGAAGACCACCGCCAGACCGAGCGCGCAAACGCGCAGCGGGCGCAGCCGTCGAGAGGCCAAATGGTGCGACATACGGGCCCATATCCTTCTTTGGATCGACAGGCGCGCACGCCCTGCGTGCAACGACGCCGGCAACGAATCAGGCGGTGGGAACTTCAAAGCGGAATCGCAATCTTGCGAGCCGGACGGCTGCAAGGAGGGGATCGGACACAACTTGTGAATTTCTTCCGCCAATCGCCGCGGGCGGATTCTAATGACCGCCTCAATTTCAGCCTATCCCGCTTTTCGCACGTTCAGGTCGGCGGATCCCCCGTCTTTCGGGCCGGTCGACAGCGGCGAAGTTTTTGCCGCGGCGGTCTTTGAGGCAACCGGCAAGACGCGCGGCGCCGCGGCCGGCCTACGATTTCCCGCCACTGGCCATCCTCAGCGATCCGGCAGATTCAGCCGGTCGATCAAGGCCTCGACTTCGGCGAGGCTTGAAATGCAGAAGTCGGCAAGCGGGGCATACTGGGGAAGTTCGCCCGGGGCGAAAAGGACCGTGCGGACACCGGCGGCCCGCCCCGCGTTGATGTCGTGCAGATAATCGCCCACAAACAGCACGTCGGCCGGGTCAACCCGCCAGATCTCGCACAGTTTCAGCAGGCCGGCCGGATGGGGCTTGGGAGGCCCGTCCTCGCGACAGAGCACCCAGCGAAATCTCAGCCCCACCCGCTCGAGCATCCGCGTCGAACAGCGGCGACTGTTTCGCGTGAAGATCCCTTGCGGAATGTCGCGGGCCGCCAGGTTGGCGACGAGTTCGGCCGCTCCCGGCATCAGCGTGGCCCGCTCGGCCGCTTCGCACTCGTGGCGATCCAGGACCCGCAGGCAGTCGTCGAGCCGCTCGCCGGGCGGAATCTCGGCGAGCGCCTCGAGGATGGGCACTCCCTCCGGCAGGGCCATCTCGCGGCGGATAGCAGGGAAATCGAGCCCCGAGTCGACCAGCGTTCCGTCGAGATCGTAAACCACGGCCCGAATGGTCACAGCCCGCCGCCATTTCCCAGATGAAAATTCGAGTTCAACGTCACCAATTGCGTCCGTCCGTCCGCGCGGCGGATGACGTTGACGCCGCAGTTGGATTGATGAAGGTCCTTGGCGCGGGCCAGCTCGAGGCCGAGGAACGTGGCCACCGAGACGCGATTGACAATGTTGTGCGCGACGACGACGAATTCCTCCCCGCGGTGCTGCTCCAAGAGTTGCTCGAGGACGGGAACGGACCGCCGGGCGACGTCGGAGTAGGTTTCGCCGCCAAGGTACGGAAACCGCGAGGGATCACGCTGAAAGTTCTCGTAGGCTTCCGGAAACTGTTCGCGAATGCCGTCCCAGCTGAGCCCCTCCCAGCGGCCTACGTTGCACTCGACCAGTTCGTCGCGCAGCGTGACCTCGACACCGCAGCAGGCGGCGATCGCCTGGGCCGTCTCGACCGCGCGGCGCATCGGGCTGGCGTAGACCGCCGCGATCGATTGTTGCGCCAACAGGCCGGCCGCTTGTTGAGCCTGCTGTCGCCCGACAGCGTTCAAAGAAAGATCGATGCCTCGCCCCTGCAGCACGTAGGGACGCTGTAAGTTTGCGTCCGTGGCGCCGTGGCGGACGAGATAAAGCGTGGCAGAATTAGCGGGCACGCGGAGCTTCGCCAATCTGGGGAACCGGGCAGCGCCGCCGCGCGAGGGCCCCCGCCACGCGGATCGCCTCCATCATTCCCCCAGCGCTGGCCCGTCCTTGGCCGGCGATATCGAAGGCCGTGCCATGGCTGGGACTGGTCCGGACGATCGGCAGTCCCAGGGTGATATTAACGGCCGCATCGCGGGCCACAAGTTTGATGGGAATGTGCCCCTGGTCGTGATACATCGCCACTACACCGTCGAAGTCGCCGCCAATGGCCCGGCGGATCAAAGCGTCGGCCGGCACGGGCCCGGTCGCCATCACCCCCTCCGCCACCGCTTGGGCGACCGCGGGAGCGATCAGGCGCTGCTCTTCGTCGCCGAAGAGGCCGGCCTCACCCGCGTGGGGATTGAGCGCGCAGACCCCGATTCGCGGCTGCTCGACGTCGACCTGTCGTAAAAACTCGTCCACGAGTCGAATCTTCTCGAGGATCCCCTGGGTCGAAAGCAATCCGGGTACGCTGGCCACGGACGTGTGCAACGTGACGTGGGCCACGCCCAAGCCGCGGGGCGAACGAACGATGTCGCCCGGAGGGACAAACAACATCATCGCGTAGTTCGGTGTGCCGCAGCAGTCGGCCAGAATTTCCGTGTGCCCGGGATAGTCCAACTCGGCCAGATGCAGCGCAGCCTTATTGAGCGGAGCGGTCACGATCGCATCGACTGACCCGTCGAGGGCGGCTCGCGTGGCGGCGACCAACCATTCATACGCCGCCCGACCGGTCCGCGCGTCGAGCGCCCCGAGCGGCACCGATCGCAACGCGGCCGACGCTCTCTCGTCGAGCGGGTTCCAGCAGGGGATGGCCAGGTGTCGCTCATCGTCTTGGTGGGCTCGATCGAGTTGAGACGGTCCCTCGATTCGGCGGACGCTCGCGGAAGAACCGACGAGAGCCAGTGCTCGCTCAAGGATCGTCGCCTCGCCCACCACCAGCGGCCGGCACAAACCCCGAATTTCTGCGTTGGTGCAAGCCCGCGCCACGATCTCGGGGCCGATGCCGGCAACGTCCCCCAACGTCAAAGCGACGAGCGGACGATCCGAAGCGAAGGAGGCGGTCAAGTCAGCGGTCTCTCGAAGCACTCGATCTCGGCGAGCCGCGTCCCGCGGCGATCCTTGTCCGAAAGCACGGGATCGGTCTCCAGCGGCCAGCGGATGCCGACGTGTGGATCATTCCAGAGCAGCGTCCGTTCGTGCTCGGGATAATAAAAATCGCTGCATTTGTAGAAGAGGTCGGCGGTCTCGCTCAGCACGCAGAAGCCGTGGGCAAACCCGGGGGGGATGTACATTTGACGATGATTCTCGTCGTTGAGCTCCGCCCCGAACCAGCGGCCAAAGGTGGGCGAACTTCGTCGCAGATCGACGGCCACATCGAAGATGCGTCCCGACAGTGCCTGGACCAGCTTGGCTTGGGGATGCTGAATCTGAAGATGCAGGCCCCTCAGTGTCCCTTTGCACGAGCGCGAAATGTTATCCTGCACGAATTCATCGCGGATCCCCGCCTCCGCGTAGCGGTTCCGTTGAAACGTCTCTTTGAAGAATCCTCGCGAATCGCGATATACGCGCGGCTCCAAGATGAGTACGTCGGGAATGTCGGTTTGAATCACGTTCATGCGGGGATCTTTCGCGGGTGGCCGATGGTGCGCCCGTCGTCTCCAAGAATAGCGGACACGGACCGGGCACGCCAAACCAGCCCCGGTGGACCGGCGCCCCCGCTGTTCAATCGAACGTCTTGCCAAGATCCGGCCGGCTGACGTATGGTTCGGGATTGGAGCCGATCCCTATGAGCCGATCGTTTCACGCCTCTGACGGCTGCCGACAACGCCAGTACGGGCGCTCCCTCAGCCGGCTCGTGGTGGCGACGGTCGTTGGCATCATCGCGAGTTGGGGCGCAATTGCGGTTTCGATTGAAGCGGGACCCGCGCAACCGGCCCGGATTGCTCCTCCGATGGCTCAAGCGGAGCCATCGCTCGGTTTGGGCGAGCCCGGTCCGCGCAACGTCGCCGATCTCCGCGCCATTCAGGCCCGCGTCGAGGCCATCGCCGATCATGTGCGGCAATGCACGGTCGGTCTGATCGTTGGCGAGGCCCAGGGGAGCGGCGTAATCGTCTCCGAGAACGGCCTGGTGCTGACAGCCGCACACGTTTTGACGGCCTCCGGTCGAAAGGTCACGGTCGTCATGCCCGACGGCAAACACCTCGAGGGACACGCCCTGGGAGTGAACGCCGGCAGCGATTGCGGCGCCGTGCAGATCACCGAATCCGGACCGTTTCCTGCATGCAAACTCTCCAATATGCGAACGCTCCACATGGGCGACTGGTGCGTCGCTACGGGACATCCCGGCGGCTACCAGGAAGGCCGAGCACCCGTGATGCGGCTGGGACGCGTCGTCGAATTCCTGGCCGGAATGGTGCAGACTGATTGTCCGCTATTGGGCGGCGACTCGGGCGGCCCGCTGTTCGATCTGAACGGCAACGTGGTCGGCATCAACAGCCGCATCGGCGCCCGCGCAATCCTGAATCTGCACGTTCCCATCGTGCTGTTCTTACGCGATTGGGATCGCTTGACGACAGTCGCAGTTCCCTACAACGGCGACGGTGAGTCGGCCAGCGTGATCGGCATCGACGGGCGCGACGACACCAAGGGAGCCCGGGTCGCGGAAGTTTATCCCCGATCGCCGGCCGATCGCGCCGGACTGCAGTCGGGCGACGTGGTGACCGCGCTGAACGGCAAACCCGTCGTCGGCTTCAAGGGGCTGCAGAAATTGATCGCCGCACATCGCCCCGGGGACGTCGTCGAGTTGCGGATCCTGCGCGATCACACCGTAGAGCAGCTCCGTGTGACGGTCACTGCCAGGCCGAGGGAATAACCGTGGCGTCTTTGTTCGAACTGTTCGGAATCGCCCGGCCATCCAGGCGCCGCTGGCTGGCACTGGCAGCAATCGCGGCCTGCTTCGCGACGGTCGCACAGGCGTCGGTCAGGGCGGATGAACGGCGGCTTCCCGAAAGCGAACTGAAGGACGGCGCGCAGGTCCACGAAGCGTTCCGCTCGGTAGTCGCTGGCGTCAACGCGTCGACGGTGGCCGTGCTAGTCGGCGGGCGGCAGATTGCTCTCGGAGTGATCGTCAGCCCCGACGGTTTTATTCTCACCAAGGCCAGCGATTTGAGCGACGACTTGCAGTGCCGCATTCGCGGCCGCGGCATCGTCCCCGCGTCGATCGCCGGCATGCATACCCGCTATGACGTCGCGCTGCTCAAAGTAGAGCTAAGCGGCTTGCCGGTCGTCGAATGGTCGGACGTGCGCGATCCGCACGTCGGCCAGTGGCTGGCAACGCCCGGCATGGAAGATCTGCCGGTGGCAGTGGGGATCGTCAGCGTCGGTCGTCGACCCATCGCGCCCGAAAAAGGCGGGCTGGGCCTGCAGCTTTCCGACGGTACTACCGGTCCCAAAGTGACGAACGTGGTCCCCGGCGGCGCGGCTGCGCGGGCCGGGGTGCAAATCGGCGATGTCATCGTCAAAGCGGGCGACCAGCGGGTTGATAATCCGCAGTCGTTCGACCAGCTCCTGCGTAAGTTCGCTCCGGGAGACACCGTCAACGTCGTCGTGCGTCGCGGAGGCAAGCAGCTGACCGTGCATGCCGTCGTGGCGCGGGCGGCGGGCACGCCTCCAATTCGTGGCTATTGGATGAACCGGATGAGCGGCCGCATGAGCCGTCGCCGCGCCGGATTTCCCCAAGCCATCCAGCACGATACGGTGCTCAATCCGGAGATGTGCGGCGGCGCGGTCGTCGATCTTTCGGGCAAAGCGGTCGGCGTCAACATCGCCCGGGCCGGCCGAGTCGAAACGTACGCCGTTCCGGCCGACACAGTAAAATTGCTGATCCGCGAGCTCCGCGGCGGTCCGGCCGCTCCGATCGAAGCGGCGACCGACGAGCATGCCGACGGCGGGGCCAAGCCCAAGGTCCTCCCTCCCGCACCGAGCGACGCCCGTCGCAAATAACCGCCCACGCGACCGACTGCTGAGCCGATCGCACCGGTCCGGCTTGCCTGAAGAACGCCCGCGGTTTTTTTGGAAATCGGCGGATAGTTAGACAAATCCTCGCCGGGCGCGCCGTCTTTCGCACACGAAATCGTGGCATTTCCCCAACATCCTCGGCAAACAGCCTATCGACCTCGCCAGATGTACTTTGCGGCTCGGCCTGCCTCGACAACTTGGGAACAGCTCCCGCTGCCCGGATCAGCCGCCGGCTGCTGCTGGGCCTGGTTTAAACCCCCGACGGCCCCCGACTGCGTCGTCCTTCGGCTGCCCGAGCAGACGTTTCCGCCGGGGCATGGGGTTCCCCCCGTGACGGCCCGGCAGTTGTTGCAGGCGGCGGGAATCGATCCGGGTCAGGTTACCGGCTGGACGGTTTACGGCACTCCTGTCGACGTGCGCGGCTTGGCAGCCGTCTTGGACCTGCCGATTCCACCGCTCGCCGCCGCCGAACCCGAGATTTGCGTCTACGCGGCGGGCCTCCCACCGCAGCCTGCCGCCAATGTCTTGCCGCCAGCGGCGTCAGGTGGCGAGCTCAGCCACGTCTTCGACCAGATCGACACCGACTGGACGTTGAGCCTGCTGCTCGAAAAGCAACTGGTCCTGCTGCGAAAACAGCTTTCGGGCATGCTGATACGGGTCACGACCTTGGACCGCGACCTGTCACCCGAGGAGCGGATGCACGGCGATCGTCAGGCCAAGAACGACTGGCAGGAAGCCCGCCGCTGGCTGAAAGACAGTGCTGCCAAGTTGGTGCGCTATATCAAGGAGCACGATACGGGCGAAACCAGCAACGCCGGCAAGCGCGAATGGTTCTACAGCACGTACGAAAAGATCGTGCTGCCGCGCCGACCGGTGGAAAACCTCCTTCAGATTCAGCGCAACTTCGAGTCTCATCGCAAGCGACTGCAGATCCTGCAGACCAACATGACAACTGCGCTGCAGTTTGCCGGCTCGGACGGCGAACGACGGGCTCAGCAGGTGCTCGAGCGGGTTGCGCGCAGCGTTCGCGATTCCCGCGCCAAGGCGCGAGGCCGACGCGAGAACGAGCCGATCCGGAAGAAGCATCTCGACTGAGCCTCTTCTGCTCGTCCTTTACCGCGCTCTCAGGCGACTTTTCGCCGCGCCGACGACGAGCGGCGGGGCGCTTGGGCGTGGCGCCCCTTGGAGTAAATCCGCGCGTGCACGTCGTCGAGAACCCAATGGAAGAGCAAGAGGTGGATCGACTCGACCAGGCCCATGTCGTTGAGGGGGATGTGAACCGACTCCTGGGCCAGGTCGCGGAGCTTGCCCCCGTCGTACCCGGTGATTCCCCAGGTCCGCAGGCGGGCATGGTTGGCCCAATCGGTGGCGTTGAGCACGTTCACGCTGTTGCCGCTGCCGCTAATGGCGATGAGCATGTCGTCGGCGGAGGCCAGGTTCTTGAGTTGCTCGACGAAGACACTCTCGAATCCTTCGTCGTTGCCCCAGGCCAGAATGGCCGCCACGTTGTCGGTCAGGCTGACGATCTTGAGCCGCTTGCGTGCCGGATCGGAGTAGTCGGTCCGCTCGAGAGTCGACTTGGCCAGGTCCTCGCAAATGTGCGATGCGTTGGCTCCGCTTCCGCCGTTGCCGCAGAGGAACACGAAGCGTCCCTCTTCGTAGGCTGAATGAATCTCGACGGCCAGACGTTCGACGGCGGACGTTTCGATCCCCGCGAATTCGGCGCTGGTGCGAGCGAGATATTGAGACAACGTCAGACTGGTCCCCAGCATTAGAGACGACTCCGGACGAACAGAACTGGAATTGACAGGGAATTTGGGAGAGGGGTCGGAGTGTATCACTGGCGGCAAGGGGTGCAAAGGCGAATGTCGCCGATCGGAGCCACCATGCCCGCGCACCGCGTTAAAAAGCAGACATGCGTCAGCCAATCCTCAGCCAACAGCAGGCCAGTGCGCAGAAACTGCCCACAGCTTGCGAACGCTTCGCGCGCGGACGATCATTCGCGCTCCGCATTTTTGCCGCCGACACGCCGCGAGTCTCGCGCAATCGCGAAGACTACTTCGATCCGACGGCCCAGAGCGCGTCGTACGTGCGGAAGTAAATTCGCCCGTTGGAAATGGCCGGCGACGCGGAGATCGTTTCGCCCAGCTCGTTCTTTTCGAGCAGCTTGTAATGGCGGCCCGCTGCGATCACGGTCACGTCCCCTTCGTGCGACGTCAGATAGACCTTGCCGTCGGCGTAAACAGGCGACGCCCGATGTCGCACGTCGACCGTGTGCTTCTGATAGATTTCGTCGCCGCTCTTCGCGTCAACCACGGTGAGGACTCCCATCTCGCCGTCGAGGTAGACGAGCCCGTCGTGAATCAGCGGAGAGGGAACGTCAGGAGTTCCCCGCGACCGTTTCCAGATTTGAAAGTCCTTCGACCCGGTGATGTCGCCGCTGCCCTCGCCGCGGAGGGCAATCACGGGGCCGCGCTTCGCGGAGGGAACGATGATCGTCCCGTCTTCGACCGCCGGTGATGCCACCAGGCGGAGCGTCTCGTTGTAGTTTTCCTTGGGGTTGATGCCACCGCAGCGCCAGACTTCTTTCCCCGTGTCGAGCCGATGCGCGATGATGTAGTCGTCGCCGTGAGTCAACAGCAGACGCATCTTGCCGTCGTCGTAAATCATGGGCGACGCGTAGGAGTGCTGGTTCTCCCGATAGCCGTCCGTGATCCGCATCTGCTTCCAAATCTCCTTGCCCGTTGTTTTGTCGAGTGCGAGCACAAACCCCTCGTTCGTCGGATGCGTCGTCTGTTGGCCGTGAATGAATTGAAAATACAGGCGATCGCCATCGAGCAACGGCGTGGAGGCGAGCCCATAGCTGTATTTGAACGGGCCGTACTTGGCCTCGAGGTCGAGTTTCC
>Ga0210390_10000214_pt1 | contig 63149 bp, 51 predicted proteins | sample IncBWH11OmetaG_FD_161050 | JGI IMG/M metagenome (GOLD analysis project Ga0210390, IMG submission 161050) | Forest soil microbial communities from Barre Woods Harvard Forest LTER site, Petersham, Massachusetts, United States - Inc-BW-H-11-O ...
AGCCTGAGCCGAGGCACGGACGGGTTCCCCGGCCGGGGAACCCGTCCAAACCTCAAAGACCTATCGAGCCCCCAACTGTCGGGAGCACCCGGAGACAGCCCAGCTTAGGCTGTTGATCGAGAACGACGATCCGCCGGATTGCGAGCCGCCTTCGGCGCTCGCTCCGGGGCCGGTGTGGCCGCCTTCCGCGGAGCTCGGGATCGTTCCGGAGAAAGATGTCGCGCTGAGCACGAGCCCACCTGTCGCCCCGGAGGCGCCAGGCAAAGAAGCGACCGTCGCGACGTCGCTCGAGGACAGTGTCGTCTGTCCGGGTGTCGGACGCAGCGTTTCACGCGCTACGTGCGAGCCCGCGCTGGGTTTGCCTGCGGCGAAGTTGAAATGCTGCGGACCGCCACTACCGGCCGTGGCCGCCTTTGTCACGGTTATATCGGTACCGACGCCGTAGAGGGAGTGAAGCACTTCTCCCTGGGCGCTCTTCACCCCGGCCGAGGCCGAGGACACGGTCATCACGAGGCCGATTCCGATCGCGAGGCCGGCGGCGACCACGAGCATCTGCCTGAACCGGCGCCGAAGCTCGCGGCGCAGATAAGTGAAATACATCGTCCGCTCTTCCTTTGTTGGGGGTTGCGGAATCGATTGAAGAGGGACAGCCTGAGCGAGCACTCAATGGCCTGTAATAAGCCAGTAAGTTCCGGCTCATCGAGTGGATCGATCGCTCTAGAGGGGCGGAGACTAGCACCCAGCTGCCTGTGTGTGGCCGCTCAGTCCTTCCGCTGGAGGTGGCGCTCGAGCGCCACCGGGCCGCCCTGCCAAAGCAGCGCGTACGGGGTCATCCAGTGGGCGAGCTCCGCGAAGCCCTCGCCGCGCAGGCCGTACAGCCGTCGCTGGCCCGATGCCCGTGACTGCACGAGGCCGGCTTCGCGCAGCACGCGCAGGTGGCGCGAGGTGTTCGGCTGGCTCAGACCCGTCTCGGCGACCAGTTCGCCGACCGCGCGCGGGCCGCGCAGCAGAAGATCGAGGATGTCTCTGCGCGCCGGCTCGGCCACCGCCTCGAACGAGCTCATCATAATCAGATGATTATATATATAAGAACGGATATATGTCGGGCGGGCGACGCGTCGTTCGTCAGATGGGCGACCATAATCCGCAAAGGAGGAAGCCATGCAGTACCTGCTTCAGATCTACATGCCGACGGACGCCTCCGTGTGGGAGCGTCTGTCCGAGGATGAGCAGAGCGCGATCACCGGCGAGTACTTCGCCATCATGCAGGTGCCGGGCGTCATCGGCGGCGCGCAGTTGCAGCCGCCCGCCAGCACCACCACCGTGCGCGTGCAGGACGACGCCACGTTGAGCACCGACGGTCCCTTCGTCGAGACCAAGGAGGTGCTCGGCGGCTACTACCTGTATGAGGCGAGCGACCTCGACGCGGCGATCGAGTTGGCGGCGCGGATTCCCGCGGCGCGCATGGGTGGGGCGGTCGAGGTGCGTCCGCTGGTGGAGCCCTGATCGAGCAGGTCTTCCGCGAGCAGTGGGGACGGGTCCTCGCCGCGCTGATCGGCTACCTCGGCGACTTCGACCTCGCCGAGGACGCCGCTCAGGAGGCGTTCGCGCTGGCTGCCGAGCGCTGGCCGCGCGACGGGACGCCGGGCAACCCGGGCGCATGGCTGGTGGCGACCGCGCGCAACCGCGCGATCGACCGCATCCGCCGCCAGCGCACGCTCGCCGCCAAGTCGCGGCTGCTCGAGATACCCGAGGCGAGCGAGGACGAGATCGTGCAACCGACCTTCCGCGACGAGCGCCTGGAGCTGATCTTCACCTGCTGCCATCCCGCGCTCGCCGTCGACGCGCAGGTCGCGCTGACGCTGCGCACGCTGGGTGGCCTGTCGACGCCGGAGATCGCGCGGGCGTTCCTCGTCCCCGAGGCGACCATGGCGCAGAGGCTCGTGCGCGCCAAGCGCAAGATCCGCGACGCGGGGATCCCCTTCCGGATCCCCCCCGAGCACCTGCTGCCCGACCGTCTGACGGCGGTCCTCGCAGTGCTGTACCTGATCTTCAACGAGGGCTACGACGGTCGTGGAGGCCTCGCCGTCGAGGCCATCCGTCTCGCCGCCGCGCTCGTCGAGCTGATGCCGGACGAGCCCGAGGCCTACGGCCTGCTCGCCCTGATGCTGCTGCACGACTCGCGCCGTGAGGCGCGCGTGCGCGACGGCGAGATCGTGCTGCTCGCCGACCAGGATCGGGCGCTGTGGGACCAGGCGCAGATCCGCGCCGGGCGGGCGGCGCTCGAGCGCGCTCTGGCGCTGCGCGGCGGTGGCAGCGTCAGCAGCCTGGCGCCACGCGGCGCCAGCGGCGCCCGGGCGGGTGGCGTGTACGTGCTCCAGGCGGCCATCGCCTCGCTGCACGCCGGCGAGCGCAGCGACTGGCCGGCGATCGCCGAGCTGTACGGGCATCTCGTACGGCTGACCCGCTCGCCCGTGGTCGAGCTCAACCGTGCGGTGGCGCTCGCCGAGGCCGAGGGGCCCGAGGTCGGTCTGCGGGCCCTCGAGCGACTCGAGCTCGATGAGTACCAGCTCGACGGCTATCAGTACCTGCACGCGACGCGCGCCGAGCTGCTGCGACGCTTGGGCCGCCCCGAGGATGCCCGTGTGGCCTACGGGCGGGCGCTCGAGCTCGTGCGCTCCGAGCCCGAGCGGAGGTTCCTCGAACGGCGCCTGCGTGAGCTGGAGCTCGCTTAGCCCCGAGACGTGGTGTATAGCGATGGCGATACACCATCCGCGATTGAACAACCGCCACGCGACCCCGTCCCGTCATTGGACAACCGCCAACGCGGCGGCACCCCGCCCAAGCCCGACCAACCGCCCGCGAGCTAGGCTCATCTGCGTGACCAGCGAGCCTGCGACGCCCACGACGCCCACGACGCCCACAACGCCCACAACGCCCATGGCGCCCATGGCGCCCACGACGCCGACGGTGCAGGAGATCCTCGAAACGCGGACGGGGGAGGAGATGGCGCTGAACGACCGCTACCTGAACCCGCAGATGGGGCGCATCCTGCGCACGCTCGGGTTCGACAAGACGTGGGCGGGCGGGGAGGGGGCGCACCTGATCGACTCCGACGGGGAGCGCTACCTCGACCTGTTCGGCGGCTATGGCGTGTTCGCGATCGGTCGCAACCACCCGGAGGCGGTCGCGGCGATCGAGCAGGTGATGGCGGCGCGCACGGGCAACATGCCGCAGCTGGGGGTGACGCTGCTCAGCGGCGTGCTGGCGGAGCAACTGCTGGCACGCGCTCCGGACAGCGTGGCGGCGATGGTCCCGGCGAACACGGGCACGGAGGCGGTGGAGGCGGCGATCAAGATCTCGCGAGCGGCGACGGGGCGCCCGCGCGTGCTGTACGCGGAGCACGCCTTCCACGGGCTGACGCTCGGCTCGCTGTCGCTGAACGGCGGCGCGGAGTTCCGCGAGGGCTTCGGGCCGCTGCTGCCCGACTGCGACCCGGTGGGCTTCGGCGATCTCGACGCGCTCGAGCGCGAGCTGGCGCGTGGCGACGTGGCGGCGTTCATCGTGGAGCCGATCCAGGGCAAGGGCGTGAACGTGCCCGCGCCGGACTACCTGCCGGCGGCCCAGCGGCTGTGCGCCCAGGCGGGCGCGCTGTTGGTGTGCGACGAGGTGCAGACGGGCATCGGGCGCACCGGGCGCTTCTTCGCGCTCGAGCACTGGGAGCTGCAGCCGGACATGGTGTGCGTGGCGAAGGCGCTGTCGGGCGGGCTGGTGCCGATCGGCGCGGTGCTGGTCTCGCGTGCGGCCTTCGCGAAGGTGTTCGACGGCATGGAGCGCGCGGTCCGCCACGGCTCGACGTTCGGCGGCAACGACCTGGCGGCGGCGGCGGCGCTGGCGACGCTGCGGGTGCTAGAGCGCGAGCGCCTCGTCGCGCACGCCGAGCGCATGGGCGCGCTGTTGCACGAGCTGACGGCGCCGCTCATCGAGCGCTTCGAGGTCGTGCGCGACGTGCGCGGGATGGGGCTGATGTGGGCGATCGAATTCGGCCCCCCGGCGGGCGCGACCGCGCGGCGGCTGTGGGAGACGGTCGAGCGCCGCCAGCCGGGCCTGTTCTCCCAGCTGGTGACGGTGCCGCTGTTCCACGAGCACAAGATCTTCTGCCAGGTGGCGGGCCATCACATGAACGTGATCAAGGCGCTCCCGGCGCTCACGATCGAGGAGTCGGAGATCCGCCGTTTCGCGGCGGCGCTGGAGGAGACGATCGCCGCCGCGGAGCGCTATCCGTCGGCGCTCGCGCGCTTCGGTTTGCGGACCGGTATCAGGGCCGCGGCCTCGCGCCGCTAGCCTAGTCGGCCGTGCTTGTAACCAGAGACGACATCCGCAACGTGGCGATCGTCGCCCACGTCGACCACGGCAAGACCACGCTGGTGGACGCGATGCTGTGGCAATCGGGGGCGTTCCGCGTCGGTCAGGACGTGGCCACGCGCGTGCTCGACTCGATGGATCTGGAGCGCGAGAAGGGCATCACGATCCTCGCGAAGAACACCTCGCTGCGCTACCGCGACGTGAAGCTGAACATCATCGACACCCCCGGTCACGCGGACTTCGGGGGAGAGGTGGAGCGCGGGCTGACGATGGTGGACGGCGTGCTGCTGCTGGTGGACGCCTCCGAGGGGCCGCTGCCGCAGACGCGCTTCGTGCTGCGCAAGGCGCTGGAGTCGAAGCTGCCGGTGATCCTGGTGGTCAACAAGGTCGACCGTCCCGACGCGCGCGTGGCTGAGGTCGTGGACGAGGTGTACGAGCTGTTCCTGGACCTCGACGCGGACGAGCACCAGATCGAGTTCCCGATCGTGTACTGCAACGCGAAGGCCGGCATCGCGTCGCTGCGCTACGAGGTGGGTAAGCCGTTGGAGGGCACGACGCTGGCGCCGCTGCTGGACCTGCTGCTCGAGCACATCCCCGCGCCGACGTACGAGCCCGAACACCCGCTGCAGGCGCTGGTGACGAACCTCGACGCGTCGCCGTACGTGGGGCGCCTGGCGATCTGCCGCGTGCGCCAGGGCACGATCCGCAAGGGCCAGCAGATCGCGTGGTGTCGCGCGGATGGCTCGATCCAGCGCGCGACGGTGGCGGAGCTGTACGTGACCGACGCGCTCGAGCGCGTCGACGCGCCGGAGGCGGGGCCGGGGGAGATCATCGCGGTGGCGGGCATCGCCGAGGTGACGATCGGCGAGACGCTCGCGGACCTCGGCGACCCGCGCCCGCTGCCGGTGATCACGGTCGACGAGCCGGCGATGTCGATCACGCTCGGCGTCAACACCTCGCCGCTGGCGGGCAAAGACGGCGACAAGATCACCGCGCGCCAGATCGAGGCGCGCTTGAGCCAGGAGCTGGTGGGCAACGTGTCGCTGCGCGTGGTGGCGACGGCGCGGCCGGACACGTTCGAGGTGCAGGGCCGCGGCGAGCTGCAGCTGGCGGTGCTGGTGGAGATGATGCGCCGCGAGGGCTTCGAGCTGACGGTGGGTCAGCCGCACGTGGTCGAGCGCGAGATCGACGGCAAGCGCAACGAGCCCGTGGAGCGCCTGTCGGTGGACGTGCCCGAGGAGCACGTGGGCACGGTCACGCAGCTGCTGGCGGCGCGCAAAGGCCGCATGGAGCACATGATCAACCACGGCACCGGCTGGGTGCGGATGGACTACCTGGTGCCGGCGCGCGGGCTGATCGGATTTCGCACGGAGTTCCTGACGGAGACCCGCGGCACGGGGATCATGCACCACGTGTTCGACCGCTGGGAGCCGTGGGCGGGCGAGATCCTGACGCGCACGAGCGGCGTGCTGGTGGCCGACCGCCGCGGCGAGACCGTCACGTTCTCGCTGTTCACGCTGCAGGAGCGCGGCTCGCTGTTCGTCGGTCCCGGCGAGGAGGTGTACGAGGGCATGATCATCGGCGAGAACGCCCGCGCGGAGGATCTGGACGTCAACCCGGTGAAGGAGAAGCACCTGACGAACATGCGCTCCTCCACCTCCGATGTGCTCGTGCGCCTGGACGCCCACCGCAAACTGACGCTCGACGAGGCGCTGGAGTTCGTGCGCGAGGACGAGGCGGTGGAGGTCACGCCGAAGGCGGTGCGCATGCGCAAGGTGGTGCTGTCGAAGGTCGAACGGCTGAAGGCCGTCAGGAGCGCGCGCAGATGAGTGTCGCGATCGGCGGCGGTCGGCGCTGCTAGCCGCGCGTCCGGCATGAGCGCACGACGCGGCGCGCGACGGTAGGGTACCGGCGATGATCGCAAAGACAAGAGCGTCGCTTGCCATCAGGATCGCCGTGTGTATCGCGTCGCTGATGTCCGCGTCTCTGCTCCCGGCGGCGATCGCGGCGGGCGCCGAAACGCCGATCGCCTACCAGACGGAGAGCTACGCGGAATACCAGCAGCAGCTCGCCGGCGGGCAGGTCGCGGCGGTGACGATCAACAAGCGGCTGGCGTCGCTGCGCACGACGCTCAAGGACGGGCGCTACGTGCTCGCGAAATACGGGCGCCACGAAGAGCCGAAGGCCGTGGCGGCGCTGCAGGCGGCGCACGTGCCGGTGACGGTCCTGAGCGACGCCGAAGCGCTGAAGGAAGTGGCGGCGAAACCCGTCCACCACAAACTTCGCTACATCGCCGCGGGCGTGGTGATCGTGGTGATCCTCATCGCCGGGACCGTGCTGTACCTGAGGCGAAGCCGCCAGCACGCGATGGAATAGGCCGGGGGCCACGCCGGGGGACGCGCTTCCCGGTGTGCCGGCGGGCAGGATCGCAAAACAAGCTAAGAACGAGACTCAATCTTATGATAGGTTTGGCCGGACGTTGAGGCCATCCCTACTGTGAGAGGAGCTCCCGCTCTATGAAGCATGTCCGTCTTACCGCGCGCTCGCGTGTGGCGCCCGCCGCGATTCTCCTGGTAACGGCAGCGCTGGCGGCCGGCTGTGGCAGCACGGCGCAGAGCACGGCGACGGACGGCAGGATCGTCGCCGTCGCCGCCGAGAACGAGTACGCGAACGTGATCGAACAGATCGGCGGCAGGTACGTGAAGGTCACGGCGATCGAGAGCAACCCGAACACCGACCCGCACACCTTCGAAGCGAGCCCGAGCGTCGCGCAGACGGTCAGCGCGGCGAGCGTCTTGATCGAAAACGGGGTGGGCTATGACACGTGGATGGAAAAGATCGAGTCGGCCTCGCCCAGCTCTTCGAGGAAGGTCATAAACGTCCAGCATCTGCTCGGTCTCCCTGACTCCACCCGGAACCCCCACCTCTGGTACAAAGCGGAAACGATGCCGGCGGTTGTCAAGGCGCTGGTCAGCGATCTCTCGGCTCTGCAGCCGGCGCACGCGGCGTACTTCCAGGAGAACGCGGCGAAGTTCGAAGAATCGCTGAAGCCGTGGTACGCGGCGGTCGCGAAGTTCAAGGCCGCGTACCCCAATACGCCCGTCGCGACGACCGAGCCGGTCGGCGACTACATGCTCGAAGCCGTCGGCGCGAACAACATGACGCCGTTCACGCTGCAGGCCGCGATCATGAACGGCACCGACCCGGCCCCCCAGGACGTGACGCTCCAGAACGGCCTGTTCACCGGGCACAAGGTCAAGGTGTTCGTCTACAACCAGCAGGTCACCGACACGCTGACCAACTCCTTCAGGGAACTGGCGCTCAAGGAAGGCATCCCGGTGGTCGGCGTGTACGAGACGATGCCGGTCCCCGGCTATGACTACCAGACGTGGATGCTCGCCGAGGTCCAGGCGCTGGAAAAGGCCGTGAAGGACAAGGTCTCCACGCAGAAGCTGGTGCCATGAGCGAGGCGCCGCACGGAGCGCCGCCGGCCGCCAAGGGCCAGGAGATCCTCCTCCTCGACGGCGTCTCCGTGCGGCTGTCCGGGCGCACGATCCTCGATCGGGTCGGCTTCCAGATCGCTCCGGGCGAGTTCACGGGCCTGATCGGATCGAACGGGGCGGGCAAGACGACCCTCTTCCGGGTGATCCTCGGCCTGCAGGCGGCGAGCGCGGGACGGGTGCTCTTTGGCGGGCCTGCCCACCCCCACGGGCACGGACGCCGCCATCGCCGGATCGGCTACGTGCCGCAGAAGTTCATGTTCGACCCGGATGTTCCGCTGCGCGCGCGCGATCTCGTGAGCCTTGGGATCGACGCGCAGCGCCTCGGCGTGCCGCTGCCCTCCCGGAGCAGGCGGGCGCTGGTCGAGGAGATGCTGCACGCGGTCGACGCCGAGCGCTTTGCCGACACGCGCGTGGGCAAGCTCTCGGGCGGCGAGCAGCAGCGCGTCCTGATCGCGCACGCGCTGATCGCGCGACCGCGGCTGCTGCTCCTGGACGAGCCGCTGGCGAACCTCGACCTGGGCAGCGCCCACGAGGTCGTGGCGCTGCTCGCGCGCATCGCCCGCGAGCAGGAGGTCGCGGTGCTGATCTCCGCGCACGAGATCAACCCGCTGCTGCCGGTGATGGACCGCATCGTCTACCTCGCCGCCGGGCGTGCGATCAGCGGCACCGCCGAGGAAGTCGTCCGCGCTGATGTGCTCAGCGGGCTATACGGCCACCACGTCGACGTGCTGCACGTCCACGGTCGCGTGCTGATCGTGGCCGGCGCCGGCGAGGACACCGACCTGGCTGGCCACGAGGGCGTCTTCCCTCGATCGGAGGTCCTGTCGTGAGCCACTTCCTCTCCCCGGTCTTCGCCCCGGGGTTCTTCGAAAGCGAAGCCGTGCACATCGCCCTCGGGGTCGGGACGCTCGTCGCGGTCGTCACCGGCGTGGTCGGCGTCTTCACGGTCATGCGCGGCCAATCCTTCGCGGGCGAGGCGTTCGGAGACCTCGGCACCACGGGCGGCGCGGGCGCGTATTTCGTCGGCGTCGGGCCGCTGTGGGGCTTCGTGCTGGGCAACGTGATCGCGGCGGGCGCGATGGAGGCGGTTGGCGTCCAGCGCGTACGCGGACGTGACCTGGCGACCGGGATCGTGCTCGGCGCGGGGATCGGCCTCGCGGCCCTGTTCCTGCACCTGTACACGACCGGCCACAGCACCACCGGAGCGACCGTCACGATCCTGTTCGGCTCGGTGTTCACGATCTCGAGCGCGACGATCCCGCTGATCCTGGCGCTGAGCGCCGTCGTGCTGGCGGTCACGCTCACGATCTACCGTCCGCTGCTGCTCAGCTCCGTGAACGCCGAGATGGCATCGGCCCGCGGAATCCCCGTGCGGCTCGTCGGCGTGCTCTACCTGCTGGCGCTCGCGCTCGCGGCCGCGCTCGCGGCGATCACGATCGGCACGATCCTCTCGACAGCCCTGATCGTCGGACCGGCGGCCAGCGCGCTGCGAATCACCAGACGCCCGCTCACCGCGCTGCTGACCGCGGCGGGCATCGGGGTCGGCGCCGTGTGGCTCGGCATCGTCCTCGCCTACGACAGCTACCACTGGCCGCCGCACGGCACCATCTGGCCCGTGAGCTTCTTCGTGGTGACGCTCGTGTTCATCACCTACCTGCTGTCCGGGCTCCCCGAAGCCAGACGCCGCCGGCAGGCCGACCGGAGATCCTCCGCATCCCCGGTGGCGCAGCCTGCGACACCGAGCTAGCGGCACACAACCATGTTCTCCGGTTTCATGGTCAACGCCTGGGAGGTCGCGAGCATCGTCGCGGTAGTCGCGGGGGTCGTGGGGTTCTTCACGGTCATGCGCGGATCGGCGTTCGCCGCGCACGCGATCCCCAACGGGTCCTTCGCCGGCGCCGCCGGCGCGATCCTGATCGGCGTCAACACGCTCATCGGCCTCGCGGTCTTCTCGCTCGGCGGCGCTATGACGATCGGCCTGCTCGGCCGCAGAGGACGCCACGACGTCGCTACCGCCCTGACCCTCGTGGCGATGCTCGCCCTCGGCGCGCTGTTCTTGAGCTTCCTCGTCGAGTACTACGCCGAGGTCTACTCGCTGCTGTTCGGCGAGGTCCTCGGCATCAGCCCCAACGAGATCGCACCGACCGCGATCCTCGGCGCGCTCTGCATCCTCGCCGTCGCCATCCTCTACAGGCCACTGATGCTCTCCTCGGTCCTCCCCGATGTGGGAGAGGCACGCGGCATCAGCAGCTTCCGCATGGAGATGCTGTTCCTCGCCGTCCTCGCCCTGGCGACGACGATGACGGTGCCCGTCGTCGGGACGCTGCTGATCTTCAGCCTCATGATCGGCGCCCCGGCGGCCGCCCGCTCATTCACCGACCGGCCGCTCGTGGCGATGGGCCTATCGGTGGCGATCGCCCTGCTGATCGTGTGGATCGCCATCGCGGCCTCCTATGAGACGAACTACCCCGTCGGGTTCTTCGTCGGGGTGGGCAGCGCCGTCTCCTACACGGTCGGACGACTCTGCGCCGTATGGCGAAACCGACGCACAGCCAAACCAGCCGCTCGCGGCGGTGGCCTGCAGAGCGATGCCCAGATCGCCTCTAACATCGTCACATGAGCTCCCAAGCCGCCGACCCTGTCGAGGCCGCCCGCACTCCCGAGCCTGGCGGGGAGTGGGTCGAGCGCGCCGAGGCGACGCTCGCCGCCGCCGGTCGCAAGCGCGGCGGCGCCAGGCGCGCGCTACTGGAGCTGCTCGCCGGCCAGGAGTGCGCGCTGACCGCGCTGGAGGTCGAGGATGCGCTGCGCGCTCGCTCGGCGGCGCGGCCGGTCAGCCGCGCGAGCGTCTACCGGATCCTCGAGGAGCTGGAGGCGCTGGGCCTCGTCCAGCGCGTGGAGACCGGCCAGGCGATGGTCCGCTACGAGCGCGTGTGCGAGCACGACGAGCACCACCACCATCTCGTGTGCGACCAGTGCGGCGTCGTCATGCCCTTCTCCGACCCCGACCTCGAGCGCGCGATCACCAGCCTCAGCGAACGCGTGCCGCTGGCGGTGTCAGAGCACGAGATCGTGTTGCGTGGGGCTTGTCGGGACTGCGCGGCTTGAGTGACGTCACGCACCGCCGGTAGAATGCGACCATGAAGCCCGCGCCTCGAACGCCTCTGCTGTCGGTCGGCCACGAGGAGGAGTGGGCTGAGATCAACCGGGAAGAGGCCGAGCAGCTTCGCGCCAGCAACATGGCGCTGACGCCGGCCCAGCGACTAGAGGTCGGCCAGCGGCTCTCCCAGCAGGCGGTTTCACTGCTCGCTGCGTCCATACGGGCCGGCCATGCCCCAAGACGAGCTCTCTGGTCCTGACCTCTCCGGCGTCGTCGCAGACGCCGACGCCCATCATGCGCGGCGGGCTTGCGCCCCTGGACTACGACACCGTCGCTCGGCACGCCGAGGTGACCGATTGGGATGGACAGATGGTTCGCGTTGCGGCGCTCGCGAGCCTCGTCGGCTTCAAGCGGCTGGCCGGACGCCCTCGGGACCGTCTGGATCTGGCTGAGCTGGAAGGCCTCTACGACGAGCTCCCGATCGAGCCGATCCCCGGGCTGGACGAGTAGCGTGCAGCTGGCTGCTCTACCTCTCTGGGGTGCGCCGTCTCTTCCGAGTGCACCTCAGCGCGGGGCCTGCCCCACAGGTAGCTGAGAACGCACCCGAGCGCGACCGCGGCGACGAGCAGCAGCACCGGGCCGGAGTCCTCGACGAGCGCTCCGATGACGCCCGCGGCCAGGCCGCCGGCGAGCGCGGCCAGCCAGGCTGGGTCGCCGCCGACGGGTGCGAGCAGGCGCTCGCGCCGGCGCACGCCGACCGCCGCGTAGGCCAGCGCGACGGCGGTGGCGACGGGCATCATGTGGTCCTTCAGCTCCTCCCAGGCGGCGCCGTAGCGGCGGACGATGATGTCGCGCAGCTCGCCCGCCGAGCTGGCGTCGAGGACGCTGCCGGTGAAGTGCCCGGCGCCGTGTGCGGTAGCGAGGTCGATCACCGCCAGCCCGGCGAGCCCGACGACGGGGCTGATCAGCACGAGCAGCGCGCGCCGGCGCGTCAGCGCACCGGGCGCGAGCATGACGATCGCGACGGCGAAGGCGAAGCACACGAGGATCACGCCGCCGACGCCCGCACCGATCCGCGCCGAGCCCTCGACCACCGCGAGCAGCACGCCGGCGCCCGCCATCGCGAGCGCCGAGCGGCGGTCGCGCGCTGCGGGGTACAGCGCGGCGGCGACGCCCGCGAGCACGAGCACCGCGAGCCCGGACTTGAGCTCGTTGCCGATGCCGTAGAAGCGCGCCCCAAGGATCGGGTCCGGGCCGAGCAGCGAGCGCACCAGCAGCTGCGTGTCCACGAGCGCGTCGAGTGTGAGCACGACCACCGACGCGATCGCCGGAGCGAGCACGGCGCGCGGCCACGGCACGAGCGCGTCGGTGAGCGCTCCGAGCGCCATACACGCGAGCGCGATAGTCGCGTACTCCACCGCTGCGCTCGGCTCGAGCGCGGCGGGGATCAGCACGGCGACGGGCGCCCACAGCACGCCGAGCGCGCCCGCGCGCATCGCCCACGCGCGTGCGCGCGGCCACGGCGCTGCAAGGATGAGTGCCAGCGCGAGCGCGCACAGCAGGCACCCGAGCGCCTTCAGCCGCCGCCCGGGGATCACCCGCAGGCGCGCCATCAGCCCGCGCAGGGCGGCGGAGCGCAGCGGGCCGTCGGTCACGATCGGCTTGCCGCGAACGTCGGCGGGGATCGCCGCGCGGAGGTGCTCGAGGATCGTCGGCGCGAGGTCGAACGACGCGATCAGCCCACGCTCGTTGGTGCTCTGTGAGCTCAGCTCGCCGCCGCCGCCGCCGGCGAGCCCGGCGGCGGCCGTCCACAGCAGTTCGTGGCCGGGTCCGTCGCCGGCGCGCTGCACCACGATCAGCAGCTCCCCCGCGGCGCGCCGCCGGCTCAGCGCGAGCAGGTCCGTGCGGCCTGCGTCCCCGCCGGGCAGGTCGGCCACCACGAGGCGCTCACCGCGTAGCAGCGCATCCACGCGCGTCAGCAGCGTCGATGCGGGACCTAGCGAGAGGGCCGCGATGTGCCCTTCGCGGTCGGCTGCGAGTGCCGCGTCGAGGTCTTCGGCCCCGGTGATCCCCGCGTAGCCTCCGCCGCCGCGGACCTGGCTCGCGAGCAGCCCCGGTCGCAGCAGCTGGGGCGCGCCTTCCGCGCGCGCTCGCGCCGCCTGCCAGCCTGCAACCGTCGCCCCCGCGCCGGACGGCACCAGCGACATCGCCGGCGGGGTGGAGGTGGGGTAGGAGGAGGTGGCGACGCGCGCGCCCTGGCTGATGTCGAGCAGCAGCTGGCCGGTCGAGTATCGGCCCTGGCTGGCGGACATGATTCCCACCGACAGGCCGGCGATGCCCGCGAGCCGCGGCTCGCCGACCGGCGCGAACACGACCAGCGCGGAGCGCTGTGCGTGGGCGCCGGACGCTTCGATGAGCGCCGCGCCGGCCGCGGGCGCCCGGGCGCCGAGTGCCGCTGTGCAGAGCGGGAGGGCGAGCGTCGCCCCCCAGCGGACCCGGCTCAGACCTCCGCTCCCGCAGTCACCCGCATAAGGCTAGTCGTCCACTCAGTTGACGCTCGGGTCCAGCGGCATGCGGGCGATCAGCGCGTAGCTGCCGCCCTTGCGGGTGAGCACGCTGCTCCACAGCTCCTCGGGGACGTCGGTGAACACGTCCTGGGGCTGCGCGGGGTGAGCGATCCAGTCCCCGTCGGCGACCTCCGCGTCCAGCTGTCCCTCTCCCCAGCCGGCGTGTCCCGCGAACACGCGGCGGCGCTCGGTCGCCCGCGCCAGCTGCTCGATGCCGGCGTCCGCGGCTGGGAAGCCGATGCGGCCGAGTACCAGCATCCCCGCGAGCGACGGTTCCAGGAACTCCGCCAGGAACACGACGGAGCTCGACTGCACGGGGCCGCCCACGTAGACCGTCTCGAGCGCGCCCACCACCTCCTGCAGCTGCGGCACGGCCTCGCCCACGGTGACGTTCGACGGACGGTTGAGCACCACGCCCATCGCTCCCTCCTCGCTGTGCATGCCGATCAGCACCACCGTGCGCGAGAAGTTCGGGTCCAGCAGCGACGGGGATGCGAGCAGGAGCTGGCCGGCGAGCGATTCCGACATCACATAACGAGGCTATCGCCCTTGATGGCGAGGAGCAGCGGCTAGGGCGTGGAGAAGATCTCGAGCGTGCCGGTGAGCAGGTGGTCGTTGGCGTTGCCCGCGGGCTCGACCACGTGCCCGTCGACGACGATCGGGCTGTTCCAGTGGCCGGCTTCCCCCGGCAACTCGGCGATCGGCCGCGGCGAGGAGGGCCGGTAGACGTAGATGCCGCCAGCGTCGGGATCGTAGACGTACAACAGGCCTCCGGCCATCACGGGACTGGTGCCGGGGGTGGCGTTCTCCCACGCCTCGTACAGCCGCCCGCCGCGCAGGACATACGCCGCGGTTGCGTTTTCGTCGGCAACGAACACCGTGGTGTGGCCGTCGCGTTGCCACACCGCCGGCGCCGTGAACAACATGCCGCCTCCGGGGATCGACAGGCGCTGAACTTCGCCGCCGAGGGGATGCGGGCGCGCCCGCGCGCCCGACGGCGGGTGGCCGTCCAGGCTCGAGAGCGCCAGCACGCGCATGATCCCGTCCTTGCCAGCCAGCACGACGCGGTTTTCGCCGAGCAGCGCGGGGGCGCTGGAGCCGAGGTCGAGGTCGTTGGTGTTGAGGTGTTCCTGGTCGGTCGGTGTGAAGTACTGGCGCAGGCTCAGGCCGGGGAAGCTCAGCTCCATCACACTGTCGCCGAAGTCGGTCGTGCCGTTCCAGGGGGCGTTGCCGGTGTCGATGAGGATGCGTCCGCCGCCCGGCTCGACCACCGGTCCGCCGCGCGAGAGGATCGCGGAGTCGCTGGCCGAGCAGGTGCTGGGGACCTGCAGTTCGCGGCGGTTGGCGCACAGCGTGTTGAACACCTTCGCCAGCCGGCCGGTGGCGCGGCTTACGAGCACCACGTGGCCCTGGTAGGGGGGGATGTCGCCGATGTAGCCGCTGGTGGCGGCGACGATGTCCGGGCCGTCGATGTTGAGCGCCGCGCCGAGCTTCTCGTGGACCGGTTCGAGCGTGATCTTCACCGGCCACGAGCCTTCCCGGTCCTCGCCGCCGTCGGCCAGCGACAGCTTGTGGATCAGCCCGTTCGGCGAGGTCGTGTACACGAACCGCCGGTCGGGGTCGGCGACGGGGCTCGCGACGGTGATCTGCGCGGTGCCCGCCCATTTGCTGTAGCCGGGCGGCGTGAACGTCCACAGGGTCTTCCCGCTGTCGGCGTCGATGGCGATCGTCCTGCCGTACGTGGTCGTGACCACGATCACGCTGTGGATGGCTCCGTCGACCGACACGTCGTGCAGGTAGATCGGCGAGGAGTCGACGGTTCCGGGCAAGGTGAGCGTGATGTGGCGCAGGTGGGCGACGTTGGCGGCGGTGATGCCGGTGGAGAGTTCGCTGACGTCGCCGCGCTGAGGGTTCAGGCCGAACTCCGGCCAGTCGAGCAGCTCCGCGCTGGAGGAACGCGCAGCGGAGGGGATCGCCGCGGCGCTCGTCGTCGGCGTCGACACGTCCGCCGGGGCGGCGCTCCCGCAGGCCGCCACGAGCCCGCAGGCCGCCGCGACGATACCGACGAATGTGAGGCGGCGGGCACGCATCTGGCCAGGTTCTAGCGCATCCGCTACGCTGAGCCGCAGATGGCCAAGACCCCGCAGGTCGGCGAGCAGGCACCGGACTTCGAGCTCCAGGGCACCGGCGGCGCCTTCCGGCTGTCCGAGCATCGCGGCGAGCGCGTCGTGCTGCTGTTCTACCCCGGCGACAACACGCCCGTTTGCACGAAGCAGTTCTGCTCCTACCGCGATCGGGCCGACGACTTCGCGGCGCTCGATGCGACCGTCGTGGGCATCTCCGCGCAGGACCTGGCCTCACACGAGGCGTTCATCGCCAAGAACTCGCTGACCGTCCCGCTGCTAGCGGACGTGGGTAAGGACGTTGCGCGCAAATACGCCGCGACCAACGCGCTGGGAGTCAAGCGCGCGGTGATCGTCATCGACGAGCGGGGCGTCGTGCGTCACCGCCACGACCACCTGCTGGGGCTCGACTACCAGTCGGTGGACGAGCTGAAGGCGGTGCTGGACGCGTTGCCTGCGCCGGCCGCCTGAGGGCCGCATCGTCCCTGACGGCTCTCGGGAAGCATCTCGCCAACGATTGGCGCCCGCACACTACGGCGTCAAGCCTCGGCTACGACAGGCGTGACGGGCTCCCAGTAGACGTTCAACCAGCCGTAGATCGGGATCGGCTGTTCGTCGTACTCGGAGACACCGGCCGTTGGGCTGAGCGCGTCGATGGCGATGGGCCCCGCGACATTCTGGTCGTCCACCGGGCTCGTCCCGCTTACCGGGTCGTAGAGATCGGTGAGGATCCCACGCTGGAGAACGACGGCGGAGGCGACGTCTCCGACGAGGAGGTCCGCGATCTGCAGACCGTCGACGACCCAGTGATAGTAGCTTCCGAGTTCGTCCCAGGAAACGGTGTCGTCTCGCTTGGTCGTCAGCGCCGCGGGGTTGAGTTCACCAAAGACGATCGTGATCCCGACGGTGCCGCTTCCGGCGTCAAAGACGCGCACGCTGACGCCTACGCGATGGGTGAAGTGGAAGTTCACCGCCAGCCGTTGCGGCGTGACCACAGGTACGACGCCATGCCCAGCGGGATGGGCCGGAGGCTGAACGAGCAGCGTCATGTGCGGATGAGCGTCACAGGGGTACGGGATAACCGTCGGGTGGGCCTCGACGCGCCAAGAGCTCGGGATGCCCGAAAGGGTGTCCTCGACCTTCGCGACCTCGGCGATGAGATGGTCGATGAAGTTGCCCTCGTCGTAATGCTGGCTCACCATGTAGGGCCGCGACACGATCTGGACCGAGGTCATCTCACTCGCGCCGGGAACTCCGGCCGGCGGCGGTGCTGGCGTCGCGACGGCTTGCAAGAGCGGCGGGTGGATCTCGGTATGGAAGTCGTCATGGCCACAGTCGACGATCCATCGGCCGAAGGTCGCGACGCGAGTCCCGTCGGAGACGAGCTCCTGGAATCCCCCCGGCACGAGCCCCTTGTCGATCTCGACGCCGAGCACCCCTCGGGCGGCTTCGAGCCCGAGGGCACGGGCGGTGTGCGTCGCGTCGTGGAACTCCTGCTCGACCTCGCCGGTCGTCGTAACTCCCGTGTTCGATGCGGCGAGCAGCCCCTCGTACTGGGGATCCGGGACGATGAAGTACTGGAAGTCCTTGCCGAACGGGTGGACGAACCAGACGTCATTCGGCGAGATCGGTGGGACGCCGGCCACTGCCCAGCCGGTCACGCCCACGATCGGGTTGTTCGGCGAGCCGTCCCTCTCGGCTGACGGGTGGTAGGCGGACACCCACTCCCAGGGGGGCGGGGTGCTGAACCCGATCGTTTGACCACCGCTGATCTTTTCCGCCCACAGTGGATCCGTCGTGGCCGGAGCGAACGGTGCGTTCAGGTAGGTCGTCTGCAGGATCGTCGACGGCGGGCCGGCGGTTGGTGAGGGCGGCGGTGGCGCAGGGTCCGACGCAGGCGCGAGAACCCCGACCGGGAGCCCGGCCAGAAACGAGTCGATCAGGCGCCCCGGTATCGAGTTGAACATCGCGTTGCGTTCGTCGGGTGTGGCGCTCGCCATCGCAGCCTCGAGTTGGCCGGCAGGCAGCGCACCGATCGCCTCCACCAACGCGGCGCCATCGGTGGACGCGCCCGCCGGCTCCGTCTTCAGCCGCTCGACCAACAGGTCACCGAGCAGTTCCGGCGGCGTGGACACCGGCAGCTTCCTCACGGCTGGCTTCGCGGGCGGCAGCTTGTTCGGCGAGAGTTTCTTCGGGATCGGCGGCATGAGGATTCCCTTTCAGGAGGATCGGAGCTCGGCAAGGACGGAGTTCTCAGTCGGCGATCGGCACCGCCATCTTTGGACGGCGCCACTCCGCACGGGCGAGAGATCCCGCCGCCGCGCACACCACGAGAAGCGCGACGACGATCGCCCACTCGAACCACCCGCTGTGGTGATCGGGGTCAAAGCCGGTCAGCCCCTCGATCCAGTCCGGCCAGAACACCGTCAGCACAGCGAGCACGCCGCACGCCGACCCGGTTACGCTCTCGACCCAGAAGCGCGTACGGACAGAAATCATGCCAACCCTCCCTTTTCGGGTGCCGAGCCGGCGACGGTCGCCGGTGGTTCGAGTCTGTCGCTGCGCGCAGGCCGAGTCAAGATCACGTCCGGCCCCATCCGCAACGCTGGCGCAATGTCGGCTGGTCGGGACGATGCCAAGAGCGTGATCTAGGCGCCCGGCGGGGCAAATCTGACAGGAGGTCTCGGTAGCGCCATGGGGTCCGCTCAAACGGAAGCTCTACCCCGACTGCGATCATTCGTTTCCGACTCCACCCGGGTACGCGCCCGTACGTGGTAGATACCGGGGCGGGTGTGGAAGGCGTCGTGCATCTGAGCGGCGGTGCCACTTCCGCCTAGTCGCTGGCTCCGAGACCCTCGGGGTCACATCTAGGCGGTTGACTGCGCCTCGACGAGAGCGGCTGCGCGCTCCTGAAAGAGGCCGTAGCCGTGCTCGCGCGAGAGCTCGAGCGCGCGGGCGGCGTGCTCGCGTGCTCGCGCAGCATCGCCGCGCCCGGCGAGCGCCTCCGCCCAGCCCAAATGCGCGCGGGCTGCCCACAGAAGCAGGCCGTTGGTCTCCTGGAAATCGCACGCGAACGCCAAGTGCTGATCGGCCTGTTCGTGGTCTCCCATGACGCCGGCGAGCAGGCCCAGCCACATGCGGGCGTGTCCGTAGCCGATGGTGCCGTTCCAGACGACCTGGTCGGCCCACGGCTCGATGAGCTCGCACAGGATCGAGGCCGGGCCCGAGCTGTCTGTCAAGACGGCGGCGTCGGCATACAGCGCCAGCGCGGTCGACGTGACCGGGTCCGGCGCGATGTGCTCGAAGCGGTCACTGGCGGCCTGATCGAGGATCTTCGCGGCCTCGACTCCTCGATCGAGATAGACCAGGGTCACTGCCAGTCCGGCTCGCCAGGCCGCGATCGCGGGATAGGCGCTCACGCTCCGCTCCATCATCTCGATGATCTCGTCACTGCGGCCTTGGTAGATACGCGCCTGTTGCAGCGCGGCGGCGTAGGCGAGGACGGCGTCGGGCTGTCCGGCCTCCTGCCCGATTTGCAGCGCGCGCTCGGCCAACCGCTCGCCGGCGACCAGACCGCCGTGCATGAGCTCCCAACCGGCTGCGCTGAACGTCGCAAACCAGTTCACCGTGGGCTGATCGAGCTCGTGCGCGATCATCTGCAGCTGCTCCAGCGCGAGCTTCGCGCGCTCGAGGTCCCCCCGTTCGACGCAAATGTGAAACTCGAAGCTGTGCGCCGAGTACTGAAGTGCAGGATCCCCCACCTCGGCGGCGCAGCCAACGAGCTCCTCGACAAGACCGATTCGCCAAGCGAGCGTATCCGGTGCTCGGATCGTTTCCTGGACGTTCCCGAGGACTTCGGCGAGCGTCCTCGTGTCCTCCGTGGCACGAGCCAGCGAGATCGCCTCCTCGGCGAGCGAGCGACGCGTGTCAAAGTCCGGATCCCATGTGAGTTCCAGGGCCTTGATCGCGAGCAGGCGCGCGTGACGCGCGTGATTCGGCGGGTCATCGAGCTCGATCGCCCGCTCGATCGCCGCAAGCCGTTCGGTGTCGATCTCACCGTTCGTGCTTGAGGCCCCCCCTCCGCGGTTGTTCGCCAGTGCCGCTCGCGCGGCGAGCTCGGCGTCGGCCATGGCTGAGGCGATTCGCGAGGCCTCGAGCAGCGTCTCGCGGTAGGCGGCATCGCCACTCTGGAGCTGCGCCTCCCCGAGCCCGATCAGCGCCTCACAGCGCTCGGCGCTGTCGACATCCCCCATTAGCTCGACGGCGTCGGTGAAGAGCCTCGCCGCCTCGGCTGGCGCGAGGCTCTCGAGGGCGCGCTGACCGGCCCTGAGGGCGTAGTCGGCCGCCTTGGCCCTGTCAACCGAGACTGCGGCGAGGCGCCAGTGAAGCGCGAGCTCGCTCAGGTGCTCGCCGGGGTCCTCGCCGTAGAGCTGCTCGAGCGCTTGGGCAACCCGCCCGTGTATGCGCGCGCGGCGGGTGGCGCCGAGGCCCTCATACAGCGTCTGGTTGATCAGCGCGTGGGCGAAGCGAAACTGCCCCACCCGCTCTGAGGACTCGCCCAGCAGCGAGGCGGCGACGGCTGCCTCGAGGTGATCCAGCAACTGGCCTTCCTCGATGTCAAGCATCGACTCGAGCAGCTCGAGATCAAAGACACGCCCGATCACCGCCGCCCTGGTCAGGACCTCGAGCGCCTCGCTGCCCAGGCGCTCGACGCGCCGCTCGATCACCTCGCGCACACTCTCTGGCAGCGTGATGGCCGCGGAGTGATCGACGCTCCAGCGTCCACTGGCCTCGTCGAAGGTCAGTCCCCCGGACTCCCACAGGCCGCGCAAGATCTCTCCCACGAAGAACGGGTTGCCATCGGTCTCGGCGGCGATCTCCTTCGCCAGCTGAAGGATGTCCTCGTCCAGCTCGTACCCCGCCACGACGGTCATGATCTGGGCCACCTCGTCGGCGCCGAGGCCGTGCAGCGCGAGACGCTGAACGCCCTCGATGGACCGCAGGTCGGCCAGCACCGCGCTCAGCGGGTGATCCTTGCCGAGGTCTGAGTCGCGGTAGGTCGCGATCACCTGAAGCGCACCCTGCTCGACAGTTCGCACGACGTGCTTGAGCAGCGCCACCGACTGCCCGTCGGCCCAGTGCAAATCGTCGAGTACCACGCACATCGGCGCGCTCTGCGCGACCTCCTGGAGCAGTCCCGCGACGGCCGAAAACAGCAGATAACGCTCGGTCTCGGGGTCAGATGCCCGGGGCGCGGGCAAGTCAGCCACGCGCCGCTCCATGTTTCGAGCCAGTCGGCCGAGCTCGCCCTTATGACGGTCTACGAAGCGGTTCAGCACCTCTTGCGGCGCGTGCTCGACAAGCTGCGAGCAGACCTCGATCCACGGCTCATACGGCACCGCCAGCTCTTCAGAGCAAGCGCCCCAGCAGACGGCGAAGCCCTCGGCGTGGGCGCGGTGGGCCGCAAAGCTGGAAAGCCTCGTCTTGCCGATCCCCGGCTCGCCGGAGAGCAGCACCACCTGGCGCGTCCCGTCGCGGGCAAGGACCATCGCCTCCTCGATCGCGGCGCGCTCCTCGACGCGACCTACGTAAGCGACGGGAGGCACCGAGCGAAGCACCGCTGGCAGCGGCCAGCCGCCGGCCACGGAAGCCTCCTCGCCGAGCGGAGCCCAGGAGACCGAGAACGCCTCCACCGGCTCGGGGAGGCCCTTCAGCTCCAGCAGTCCGGCCGACACGAACTCGACACCCTCACAGCGCCCCGCGAGCGCCTTGACGAGCGCCGAGATCAGAATCCCATCCGCAGGGGCCTGCGCGCACAGCCGCGCCGCCTCGACCGTGGGCATCCCGAAGTAATCCCCGTCCTTGACGGTCGACTCGCCCGCACCCAAGCCGATCCGCACGTGCAGTCCCTGCTCGGCCTGACCGTAGCGGCGCTCGAACAACTGCTGCACCGCCACCGCACAGCTCACCGCGCCAGATGCCGAGCCGAACGCCACCATCAAGCCGTCGCCGAGGTTCTTGACCTCCTGCCCGCCTGTTGAGGCGATCGCCTGGCGCAACAACCCGAAATGCTCCTCGCGCAGCTCATCTGCGCGCACCGGGCCCACTGAAGTAGCAAGCCGAGTCGAGCCGACCAGATCGGTCAGCAGGATCGTCGCGATCTCAACCGACTCCGACACCACCGCCCCCCATAGGACAAAGACTCCCGAGCAAGGGAGCGTAATGCAGTTCTAAGGAGTCCGACGGTCGATCCCTGGGATGCTGCGCTCATCGGCGGCGCTCGGCGTCGAGCGTGGCGCTGCCAGAGCGCGCCTGGCGGATCGCGATCGTGCTGACGATGCCGATGCGTGAACTACTCTGCCAGCGTGAGCGATTGCTGCCTGCGGGCGAAGCGATGTGCGCGTGGCTGGCGTGGGGCGAGGCGATCCGCGCGTGAGCTGGCGCCCGACGAGGCGATGAGCGCGTGAGGACAATCGTTCGCGCGGAGTCGCTGTCCAAGCGCTTTGGCAGCGTGACAGCAGTCGAGGACCTGTCGTTCGAGCTCGCCGCGGGCACGATCACGGGCTTTCTGGGCCCCAACGGCGCAGGCAAGACGACGACGCTGCGGATGCTGCTCGGCTTGGCGGTGCCGACGAGTGGCCGCGCGCTCGTGTTCGACCAGCTCTATGCGCAGCTGCAACAGCCGGCGCTGCGGATCGGCGCGGTGCTGGAGGCCACTGACTTCCACCCTGGCCGCTCGGGCCGCGACCATCTACGCACACTGGGCCTCGCTGCCGGTCTGCCCGACTCGCGCACCGACGAGGTGCTGGCGCTGGTGGAACTGAAGGACGCTGCCAAACGCCGCGTGAAGGGCTACTCGCTGGGCATGCGCCAGCGGCTGGGGCTTGCAGCGGCGCTGCTTGGTGATCCCGAGCTGCTGGTGCTGGACGAGCCCGCCAACGGCCTCGACCCCGAGGGCGTGCGCTGGCTGCGTGACTTCCTGCGCGCGTTTGCCTCTGGGGGGCGTACGGTGCTGATCTCGAGCCATGTGCTGGCAGAGGTCGCACAGACGGTCGACCAGGTGCTGATCATCAACCGCGGGCGGCTCGTTGTGGAGTCCTCGCTGGTGCAGCTGACAGCGCAGGTCGGCGGCGCGGTGCGCGTGCGCACGCCGGGCGTCGAGCAGCTGCGCCAGGCGCTCGAGCGCGAGCAGTTGCAGACGACGGCAAGCAACGAGCACGTGCTGCTCGTGCATGGCACCACCAGCGAGCACGTCGGCGACGTGGCGCTCGCTGCAGGGGTGCCGGTGCATGAGCTCGTCACCGAAGGCTCCTCGCTGGAGCAGATCTTCCTCGAGCTGACCGGGGGAGACGGCAGCGCTGTCAGCGGTGCGACCCCGAGCGCCGCCGTCTCCCCTGAGGCGAAGCCGTGATCGCACAGGTCAAAGCAGAGCTCTTGAAGGTGCGCTCGACGCGCACCACGCTTGGGTTGGTGCTGGGGATGATCGCGCTGATCCTGCTGTTTGCGCTGCTGACGGGGCTGCTGAGCAAAATCAGCGGCCTGTCCACGACCGAAGACCAGCGCACGACGCTCAGCCTGGGCAGCCTTGCGGGGATCTTCTCGGCGCTTGCGGGCGTGCTGCTGGTGACCAGCGAGTTCCGCTTCGGCACGATCCGCCCGACGTTCCTGTTCACGCCTGTGCGCTCGCGTGTGCTCGGCGCGAAGCTGATCGCGGGCCTGCTTGCGGGCCTCGTGTTCGGTGTTGTCGGCGAGGGCGTGGGCTTTGCGATCGGCTATCTGATCATCGACGCGCGCGGCATCGCGTTCGTGTTGAGCGGCGGCGAAGTCGCACTGCTGCTGCTGGGGACGCTGGCTGCAACCGCCCTGTGGGCAGCGCTTGGTGTGGGCTTCGGCGCGATCGTGCGCAACCAGGTCGGCGCGGTGATCGGCCTGCTCGCTTGGGGCTTCATCGTTGACAACCTGCTGTTCGGCCTGCTCCCGTCGGTCGGTCGCTTCATGCCGACGCGCGCACAGGACGCGCTGATCGGGCTGAAGACCGAACACCTGCTTTCGCCTGCCTCCGGCGGGCTTGTGCTGGCTGCATGGGTGGTCGTGCTTGCGCTGATAGGCCTGTCGCTGGTCGCGCGCCGGGACGTCAGCTGAGCGAGGCAGCACGGCGCGCCGCAAAGCAGTCGTGATCAGGTTGTCGGCGCCGGCGCTTTTTGAGCCTCTGCATCACGCGCGTGCGAGTGGGCTGGCGATGGCGCTTCAGGCCGCGTTCTCCCGCGCGGAAGTATCTCACTCGCTGCGTCGGCCCTCGGCCAGCGCCGCGTAGCGCTCGGCCAGCTCGAGCTGGAGGTTGCGCGGCACTTCATCGGGCCCCGGCGAGCGCCGGTGCCACGCCCCCTCGCCGTCGAGGTCCCACGAGCTCTGGTTGTCGGCGAAGGCGCGTTCGAGCGAGTCGAGCAGCTCCGCGCGCAGCTCCTCTGACTCGATCGGCACCGCCAGCTCGACGCGGTGGTCGAGGTTGCGCGGCATCAGGTCGGCGGAGGCGATGTAGATCGTGTGCTCGCCGTCGCGCTCGAACGCGTAGATGCGCGAGTGCTCGAGCAGGCGCCCGACGATCGAGACGACCCTGATGTTCTCCGAGATGCCCGGCAGCCCCGGGCGCAGGCAGCAGATGCCGCGCACGTTCAGGTCCACCCGCACCCCCGCCTGCGAGGCGGCGTACAGCGCGCGTATGCAGCGGCCGTCGACGAGCGAGTTCATCTTCATCGCGATCCGCGCCGGGTGCTCCGGGGAGTGGGAGGCGACCGTGCGCTCGATCTGCTCGATGATGCCGTCGCGCAGGTGCGCCGGGGCTATCAGCACCTTGCGGTAGTGCAGCGGGCGCCCGTAGCCGGTCAGGTAGTTGAACATGTCCGCCACGTCCGCGCCGATCTGCTCGTCGGTGGTGAACAGGCCGAAGTCGGTGTACAGCCGCGCGGTCGCCGAGTGGTAGTTGCCAGTGCCGATGTGCACGTAGTTGCGCACGCCGTCGCCCTCGCGGCGCACGACCAGCACGCACTTGGCGTGGGTCTTCAGCGCTGGCTGGCCGTAGACGACATGCACGCCCGCCTCCTCCAAGGCCTTCGCCCAGTGGATGTTCATGCGCTCGTCGAAGCGAGCCTGCAGCTCGACCAGCGCCACCGCCTGCTTGCCGCGCTCGGTCGCGTCGATCAGCGCAGGCACCAGCGGCGAGTCATCGCTCGTGCGGTACACGGTCTGCTTGATCGCCAGCACGTTCGGGTCCGCCACCGCCTGCTCGACGAAGCGCTCGACCGACGTCGCGAAGGACACGTACGGGTGGTGCACGAGCAGGTCGCCTTCGCGCATCGCCCCGAGCACGTCCGGGCGCTGTCCCTCGTGGCGCAGCAGCCGTGGATGGGTGATGCCGACGATCGGCTCTTCGCGCAGCTCGCCGTGACCGGGGAGCCTGACGATCTGCCACAGCGCACCCATGTCGAGCAGCCCGTCGACCGCGTAGACCTCCTCGTCCTGCACTCCCAGCAGGCCGGCGAGCTCCTCGCGCAGCTGCGTGGATCCGCGCGAGCCGACCTCCACGCGCACGACCTCGCCGAAGCGCCTGCGGCGCAGCTCGTCCTCGACCGCCTGCAACAGGTCGGCGGCGTCGTCTGAGACCTCCAGGTCGGCGTCGCGGGTCACGCGGAAGACGTCGTAGTCGACGATCTCCATGCCCGGGAACAGCGCGTCCAGGTGGTGGGCGATGACGTCCTCCAACGGCACCAGCAGCGCGGGCTCCGGCGCGGGCTGCTTGAGCGTGACGAAGCGCGGCAGGATCTCCGTCGGCACCTTCACCCGCGCGAACACCGTCTGGTCGGTGATCGGGTCGCGCACGAGCACCGCGAGGCTCAGCGACAGGTTGGAGATGTACGGGAAAGGGCGTCCGGGCGCGACCGCCAGCGGGGTCAGCGCGGGGAAGATCGCCTTCTGGAAGTGCCTGGCCAGCTCCGCGCGGCGCTCCTCGTCGAGGTCGTCCACGTCGACCACGCGGATGTCGTGCTCGGCCAGCGCCGGGCGCAGCCTGCCTTCGAAGCAGTCGGTCAGCCGGCGGCTCTGCTCGAGCACGCGCTCGCGGATCAGCGCGATCGTCTCGGAGGGGCTGAGCCCGTCCTGGCTCGGGTGCTCGACGCCGGCGTCGATCTGGTCGCGCAGGCCTGCCACCCGCACCATGTAGAACTCGTCGAGGTTGGTCGTGTAGATGGCGCAGAACTTCACGCGCTCCAGCAGCGGTAGGCGCTCGTCCTCGGCCAGCTGCAGCACGCGATCGTTGAAGTCGAGCCACGAGAGCTCGCGGTTCAGATATAGGGCGGAATCGCTTTCCTCGTGGGTGTGCTCGCGATCGCTGTCCATATGGCCCTCAAGCTACACGACACGCTAGGGTGCAGCCGAGAGGAATGGCTCGTCAGCTATGGCTACTTCGTCACGCGGAGGCCGAGCCGCATGGCACACGCACGGACGCCGAGCGCCGCTTGACCGAGCGGGGGCGCCAGCAGGCGCGCGCGGCCGGCCTCGCGATCGAGCGATTGCAGGGGACGTTCGACGTCGTTCTGTTCAGCCCGCGGGTGCGCGCGCGACAGACGGCCGAGCTGGCGGCGGAGGGGTGGAGCGAGGAGCAGCGGGCGCGGCTGACCGTCCACCAGCCGCTCGCGGGCGGCTTCGACGCCGCGCAGGCGCTCGACGCGCTGCGCGCGGTTCCCGCTGACGGGCGCCTGCTGCTCGTGGGACACGAGCCCGACCTGTCCAACATCGTCGGCGAGCTCACCGGCGCCCGCGCGGACGTCAAGAAGGGGGGTCTTGCGATCGTGCGCCTAGATGGCGCGCGCGGTGAGCTCGTCGTCCTCGTGCGACCCCGCGAGCTTGCCCTGATCGCGGGGTTCCCACTCGGCGGGGAGTGACGAGGGCACGGCGCTCGGGTCGACGACCTCGAGCGATTCCGCCGCGAAGCGGTAGCCGATGCCGAAGTGGGTGTGGATGTAGCGCCAGCCGGGGGAGGCCTTCTCGAGCTTCTGGCGCAGCTTGCGCACGAACACATCCACCGAGCGGTCGCCGCGCACCATCGTGTAGCCCCACAGCCGCGAGTAGATCTCCTCGCGCTCGAGCACGCGGCCCTCGGCGGCGGCCAGCAGCTCGATCAGCTCGAACTCACGCCTGGTCAGGTCGATGCTGTGCTCGCCCACGAACGCCTGGAAGCGGTCGGAGCGGATCTCGACCTCGCCCGCGAGGATCGGTTTGGTCTCCGCCCGGCTGGCGGTGCGCCGGCGCCGGCGCACGACGCTCTGCACGCGCGCGATGACTTCCTCGGGGTGGCAGGGCTTGGTGATCCAGTCGTCGGCCCCGAGGCGCAGCCCGCGGACTCTCTGGGCGACGGTCGACGGGCCGGTGCACACGACGATCCCGAGCTCCGGCAGCGCTTCGCACAGCCGCTCGAGCCACCCCCAGGCCTGGGGGCCGAGCACGGCGAGGTCGACGACCAGGGCGCTCAGGCGCATCGCCACCACCGCATCCGCCGGCACCGGGCTGGCGAGCACCCTGTGCTCCCAGCCGAGACGGTCCAGACGCTTGCTGAGGACCTGGATGAAGCCGCTGTCCCGGTCCAGGACGGCGATGCGAAGGGACGCCGCCGAGGCGCTCGCGCCGTCCTGTGCCGCTGACGCGCCCCCCCGGTCTCCGGCGCTCACGCTTGCGCTCATTGCGGCGGAGTGTAGGCGATGAGCGCGACGCGTGACAGCTGCGCAAGTCGATGTAACAGGATCTTCACAGGGGCCGATCGCTATTTGCGACGCCCTCTGGTGTATCGCAATAGCTATACGGCGCGCGGGGCGGGCGGGCGCGAGGAGTCCGAGAACTCCCGGAACAGGCCGGTGACGACGAACGCGACCTGCTCGCCGATGTCCACAGCGTTGTCGCCGATCCGCTCCAGCGCACGCGCGACGAGCGTCATGTGCATAGCCCACTCGCGCGTGTCGGGGTCGTCTCCGATCTCGATCGCCAGGCGGAAGATCTCGCGGTTGAGGCGGTTGATCTCGCGATCCTGGCGCACGAGGTCTTCGGCGAGGGCGACGTCGCGCGCGGCGAACGCGGCCTTCGACTGGACGACCTCCGAGCGCGCGAAGGCGCCCATCTTGGCGAGCGCGTCGAGCATCTCGCGATGGACGGGCGGCTCATAGCCGGACAGTGGGATCAGCTTGGCGATGTTCACGCACTGGTCGCCCATGCGCTCGATGTGCTTGATCATGTGCAGCAGGGCGGCGACGAGGCGCAGGTCGCCGGCGACGGGCGCCTGCAGCGCGAGCAGCGAGAGGATGCCCTGGTGCACCTCCAGGTAGCGCCCGTCGACGCGGTCGTCGTCGGCGATGACCATCTGCGCGAGCTCGACGTCCTGGTGGTGCAGCGCCTCCAGCACGCGGTCGAGCTGCTCGACGATCAGGTCCAGGCCGCCGAGCGCGTTGGCCTCGAGCTCGCGCAGCTGCTCCTGGAAGTGCGCGCGCCCCTGTGCGTGCGCGCCGTCGCTCGCGGCGCTCTCCCGCGGCGGCTTGGACGCCGAGCTGGAGGGCGAGACGGCCGGTGGCCGGCCGTCGTCAGCCGAACTTGCCGGTGACATATTCCTCGGTCCGCGGATCGCTGGGCTTGGTGAAGATGTCCTGCGTTGCCCCGATCTCCACGAGCTTGCCGCCGAGCATGAACGCGGTGCGGTCGGCGACACGGGCGGCCTGCTGCATGTTGTGGGTCACGATCACGATCGTGACCCGCTGCTTGAGCTCGTCGATCAGCTCCTCGATCTTGAGCGTCGCGATCGGGTCCAGCGCCGAGCAGGGCTCGTCCATGAGGATCACCTCGGGATCGACGGCGAGCGAGCGCGCGATGCACAGGCGCTGCTGCTGGCCACCGGACAGCCCGGCCCCGGGCTCGTCGAGGCGCTCGGCGACCTCGTTCCACAGCCCGGCGCCGCGCAGCGCGGCCTCGACCTTGGCGCGCAGGTCGCCGCGCCCGCGCGAGGTCAGCCGCAGGCCGGCGGCGACGTTGTCGTAGATCGACATCGTGGGGAACGGGTTGGGCTTCTGGAAGACCATGCCGATCGCGCGGCGCACGGCGACGACGTCGACGGACGGGCCGTACACGTCGAGCTCGTCGAGCAGCACCCGACCCTGCGCGCGGGCGCCGGGGATCTCCTCGTGCATGCGGTTGATGCAGCGCACGAGCGTCGACTTGCCGCAGCCCGACGGACCGATGATCGCAGTGACCTCGTTGGCGCGGAACTCGAGGTCGACGCCCTTGACCTGTTCGGCCTCGCCGTAGAAGGCGCGCAGGCCCTCGAGCTTGACGGTGAGGCCGGGCTTGGTCTCGACGCTCGTGTCGGGCATCGCCGCCGAGGCGTCCTCGAGCGGCCGCTCGGTCTGGCGGGTGTCATGCAAGGCGACTTCTCCGCGAGATCAGGCGGGCGATGAGGTTGAGCAGCAGGATCATCGTGACGAGCGTGAGCGCCGCGCCCCACGCACGGTGTTCGACGGCGGGCGTCGCGGAGATGACATCGTCGTAGATTTGCACAGGCAGCGAGTTCATGAACTGGCCGGGGTTGAACGTGGTGAGGTGCGTGGAGGCGGCGGTGAACAGCAGCGGCGCCGTCTCCCCGGCGGCGCGGGCAACCGCGAGCAGCACGCCGGTGACCATCCCCGGCAGGGCGGTCGGCAGGACGATGCTGAAGATCACCCGCCAGCGCGGCGCGCCGAGCGCGAGCGCGGACTCGCGCAGCGCGCCGGGGACGAGCAGCAGGATCACCTCGGCAGAGCGGATGACGACGGGGAGCATCAGCAGCGCGAGCGCGATCGAGCCCTTGTAGCCGGCGTAGGTGCTGCCGGTGCCGACGATCAGCACGATGTACACGAACAGGCCGAAGACGATCGATGGCACGCCGGTGAGCACGTCGACGAAGAAGCGCACCGTGTTCGCGAACCAGCTGCCCTTGCCGTACTCGACCAGCCACACCGCTACGCCGATGCCGATCGGCACGGAGATCGCGGAGGCGATCGCGACGATCTCGATCGTGCCGAGGATGGCGCTCTTGATGCCGCCGATGCTCGATCCCCCGAAGAACGTGTTGCCGGTGGGGTCGGTGGTGAAGAAGGTGGTGCTCCACGAGCCCAGGCCCCTGCGCAGCAGGTAGTAGACGATCAGCACCAGCGGGACCAGCGCGAGGACGGTGGCGGCGAGGACGCCCGTGCGCGCGATCCGGTCCTTGCGCCGGCGCGACGGGCTGACGTCGAACCGCGCCAGCAGGTCGCTGGAGGAGCCGGCGGAGCTCATGCGCCGGCCGCCGCGCCTGCGATCGGCGCCCCCGGGCTCGGCTCGCGGGCCGGCTCGGCGTGGCGCTGGCGCGCCGCTCTGACGACCAGCAGCCGCGCGACGCCGTTGACGAGCAGCGTCAGAACGAACAGCACGAGTCCGGCGGCGAACAGCGCCGAGCGGTGCAGGCCCTGGGCTTCGCCGAACTCGTTGGCGATCACCGCCGCCAGGCTGTAGCCCTGGGCGAACAGGTGGCTGCCGAGCTTGGGCGCGTCGCCGATGAGGATCGTGACGGCGATCGTCTCGCCGATCGCCCGCCCGAGCCCGAGCATCGCCCCGCCGACGATGCCCGAGCGGCAGTAGGGCAGCACGGCGATGCGGATCATCTCCCAGCGCGTGGCTCCCAGCCCCAGCGCCGCCTCCTTGTGGTCGGCGGGCACCGTGCTCATCACCTCGCGGCTGATCGAGCTGACGATCGGCAGGATCATGATCGCCAGGATCAGCCCGGTGATGAAGTAGTTGGGGATCGTGACCAGGCCGCCGCCGATGAAGGGGATGAACGACAGGCGGTCGGCGATCCACTGCTCGGCTCCCTGCAGCCTGGGCGCCAGGAAGAAGATGCCCCACAGCCCGTAGACGACCGAGGGCACCGCGGCGAGCAGCTCGACGAGCACCGTCAGCGGGGCACGCAGGCGCAGCGGGCACAGCTCGGTGGCGTACACGGCCGCGGCGACCGCCACCGGTACGCCGATCAGCAGCGCCAGAGCGGAGGTGACGAGCGTGCCCACGAGCAGCGGGAGCGCCCCGAAGTGTTCGGCGCTGACGTTCCAGTCGTTGCCGAAGGCGAAGCCGAAGACGCCTTCCTTGGCGAACGCCGGGCGGGCTTGGCCGACCAGGCGGATGAAGAAGTAGACGATCAGCGCCAGGATCAGCGCCGCGAGCGCCGTCAGCCCGTACTTGAGCGCCCTGTCAGGTAGTCGAGCCAGTGGTGACCGCGCAGGAAGCCCGCGGTCACCACCGGGAATCGCTGTTGCCTCCACGGCCTCGCCTCTACCGGGATCGCGGCCGTGGTGTCACGGTCAGCCGATCGCCGTGCCGTTGCACTCCAGGCCCGCGACCGCTTCCTTGGACTTCGCGAGGATCGCGGCGGGCATCGCGGCGTAGTCGGCCTTGGAGAGGATCGCCTGTCCTTCGCCGAGCCCGTAGTCGAGGAACGCGACCACGCCCTTGGCGGCTTTTTCACCGCCGGGGATGCCGGCCTTGCAGAGGTCCCTGTTGACCACGACGAACGTCTGCGAGGTGATCGGGTAGGCGGTCGCGGCTGGGGGGTTTGAGATTTTGATGCCCAGGTTGGCCGGGATAGTGACGCCTTCGGCGGCGGCGCTGGTGGAGGCCAGCGAGGGCGCGACGAAGTTGCCGGCCTTGTTCTTGATCGAGGCGTACGTGAAGTTGTGCTCCAGCGCGTACGCCTGCTCCACGTAGCCGACCGCTCCGGCGGTCTGCTGCACGGCGGCCGCCACGCCGGCGTTGCCCTTGGCGCCGGTGCCCGTCGGCCACTGCACGGTCTTGCCTTCGCCGACCTCGCTCTTGAATTCGGGGTCGACGGTCGAGAGGAAGCTCGTGAACCCGTCGGTCGTGCCCGAGGAGTCGGAGCGGTGGATCACCGTGATCGGCGTGCTGGGAAGGCTGACCCCCGGGTTCAGAGCCGTGATCGCGGGGTCGTCCCAGGTCTTGATCTTGCCGAGGTAGATGTCGGCGATCGTCTTGCCTTCGAGCTTCAGGCCGGCTTTGACGCCGGGCAGGTTGTAGGAGACGGTGATCGCGCCCAGGAACATCGGGATCTCGACCGAGGGGCTGCCGTTCTTGGCGACCGCTTCTTCGTCGGCCGCCTTCAGCGGCGGGTCGCTGGCGCCGAAGTCGACGGTTTTGCTCTCCAGCGCCGTGATGCCCGCGCCCGAGCCGACCGCCTGGTAGTTGACCGTGAGCGTCTTCGTCAGCGCCGAAGCCCACTGTTCATAGACGGGGGCGGCGAACGTGGAGCCCGCCCCGGAGATCGTCACGGCTTCGCTGGAGGCGGCGGTGGTGCCGCCGGTGCTGCTCGACGAGTTGGAGCTTCCGCATGCGGCGAGGCCCGTCGCGAGCACCGCGCAACCCGCGAGCGCGCTCAACTTGTTCTTGATCACAAGATCTCCTTGTCTGGGTTGTCGTCTGCGGGACCTACGGCATCTCTCCTTCTACCGGCGAACCCGTACCCGTCTCGTTGACCGTCTCAACCCCCCGCCGTCTCCATGTGAACATTTCGTGAAGGCTGGGGCTGGAATCGATAGCCGAAGCCGGGGTGCGTGTGGATGAAGCGGCGGTCGGGGAGCGCGGTCTCCAGCTTGCCGCGCAGCTTGCTCACGTACACGTCCACCGAGCGGTCGCCCGGGCGCTGCTCGGCGCCCCAGACGGTCCTGTAGAGTTCGTCGCGCGTGATGATCGCGCCGAGGCGCTTGGCCATCGCGACGAGCAGTTCGAACTCCCGCACCGACAGCATCAGCGCCTGCCCGGTGGCGAGCACGAGGCCTTCTTCGAGCCTGATCTCGAGCTCGCCGACATACAGGACGCCCGCTTGGATGTCCTCGCTCTCCGGGTAGGCCGCCACGACGCGGAAGCGTGGCAGGCGCTCGCGCCCAAGGCGTTGCAAACTCGTGACCTATTCGTGAAAAATCCGTAAAGGACACGAGCCTGGCACGCGGGTGAACGCGCGCGTCAATATCCTCGCCGCATGAGCTTCCTGCGCCGTGGCGTCGACCCCGCCCTGATGACCCTGGTCGAAGAGTCCGGGCGCAACGTGCAACGCTGCGGGCTGCTGCTGCACGACCTCCTCAGGGACTACCCCGAGCGCGCCACTCTGGCCCAGGATCTGAAGGTGTGCGAGCAGGAAGGCGACCGCATCACCCACGACATCATCCACCGCCTGGCCGGGCGCGGGCGCGTGCGCGCGCCATTCGACGCCGGCGACGGCTATGCCCTGGCGACCGCTCTCGATGACATCGTCGACCACTCCGAGCAGGTGGCGGCGCAGCTCGGCCTGTACGGCGTGGAGGCGCCGATGGAGCAGGCGGTCGAGTTCACCGAGGTGCTGGTCGGCGCCGGCGAGCAGATCGCGCAGGCGCTGCGCTGCCTGCGCACGGGCACCGAGCTCGGTCCCCATCTGGTGGAGATCCACCGCCTGGAGAACGAGGGCGATCGCCTGCAGCGCGACGGCGTCGCCTCGCTGTTCGCGGGGGGCATCGATCCGATGGTGGTGATCCGCTGGAAGGACATCTTCGAGTCGCTGGAGGCGGCCGTGGACGCGTGCGAGCACGTCGCTCACGTGCTCGAGGGCATCACGCTCAAGCAGCGCCGGCGACCGCGCTGAGACGCCGACCGGGTGTGCTCAGCCGGGCGTGGTCACGGGCGCGCTGACTTCGAGCCGCGCGCCGGAGGGGTCGCCCACGAAGTACAGCTCGAACGGCGTCGAGGCTCCTGGCGGAGCCGCCGGCAGGACGGCTCGTCCCGCGGCCACGATCCTTCCGGCCTTGCGCGCGACGGCGTCGACCACCAGTTCCTGCTGGCTGACGCCTGAGTGGTTGACGACGTCGCCTTCGGCCTGCGCTCCTTCGGACAGATGCGTCCCCTGGACGCTCACCTGTGGGATCGCTCCGGTGACAGGCGTGCCTTCGCCGACCTCAGCGGTCACGCTCGCCGGGATGCCTGTCGCGCTGACCTGATCGTCGATCCACGTGATGGTCGCGTGGGCCGGCAGCAGCGCCGCGGAGATGAGCGTCGTGGACGTGCCTGGGGTGTTGTTCCTATATACAGAGGCGCCCTGGGCGTCGATCACGTCGATCTGGATCGGGACGTCGCTGAGCGTCGTGCTCGACTGGTTGCGCAGAGTGATGATCGCCGCGGCCCCTTCGGAGCTGCGCACGACGGCGGTGGCGATCACCCGCACCTTGGCGCTCTGCTCGGTGATCGACAGCGCGCGCTGCGCGAGCGCTTCCTGTTTGGCCGTTTCCCGCTTGTGCCGCTTGGCGAGCTTTTCGAGCTCGGCGCTCCTTTCCTGGTTGGACTCGCATGCGGTGAGCGCCAGCGCCACGAGCACGAGCGCCGCCAGCCTCACCCGAAGGCCCCGCTGATGTAATCGCGCGTGCGCTGCGTCGCCGGACGGTCGAACACCTGCTCGCTGGTCCCGTACTCGACCAGCTCTCCCAGGTGCATGAAGGCGACGTGGTCGGCCACACGGAACGCCTGCTGGAGGTTGTGCGTGACGATCACGATCGCCACGCTCTCGCGCAGCCCCACGATCAGCTCCTCGATCGTGGCTGTGGAGATCGGGTCGAGCGCCGAGCAGGGCTCGTCGAGCAGCAGCACCTCCGGCTCGGCGGCGAGCGCGCGCGCGATGCACAGGCGCTGCTGCTGGCCGCCCGAGAGCCTCAGGGCCGAGCGGTCGAGATCGCCGGCGACCTCGTCGTAGAGGCCGGCGCGGTGCAGGGCGTCGTCCACTGCGTGCTCGATCGCGGGGCTGCGCCGGCGCCTGCGCCCGCCGCGGCCGGGGCGCTCGGCGAGCGCGTAGGCGACGTTGTCGAAGATGCTCATGGGGAACGGGTTGGGCTGCTGGAAGACCATCGTCACGCGCCGGCGCAGCTCGTTGACCTCGAGCTCGTGGATGTCCTGCCCGTCGAGCGTGATGCGCCCGCTGCGCGCCGCGCCGGCCGTGACCTCGGTCAGGCGGTTGAGCGAGCGCAGCAGCGTCGTCTTGCCCGAGCCGGACGCGCCGATCATCGCCAGCACCTCGCCCTGGCGCACCGGCAGGCTGACGTCGCGCACCACCCAGTTCTCGCCGTAGGCGAGCCACAGCGATTCGACGCGCATGCGCTCGCGCACGCGCGCGACGGGCGCTCGTGCCGCGCGCAACCGCGCGGCGGGCGTGGCGACGGCGGCGGCCGCGGGCCCGTGGCCGTTGCCCGCGGGCTGCGCCGGGGCGACGTACGGGTGGCGGTCGACCGCTATCCGCCGCACCGGCGGTGGCATCATCGGGTCCATCGGAGCTCCCCTCGCGGCTTCATCCCGACGGGTTCGGCATGAATGGGATCAGGCGAAACGCTCGGTTGAGCCCGCCGCCTCCGGACTGTCCGCCCCTGCTGGTCAGCCACGTCACGATGCCGTTCAGGCCGAGCACGATCAGCAGCAGCACGAACGCGGCGGCGTAGGCCTTCTGCGGCGCCAGGCCTTCGCCGGCGGGTGAGTTTTCATAGATGTACGTGGTGAGCGTCGGCCCGGTGCCACGCAGGAGGCCGGCGACGGGCGTCTGTCCGACCGGCTGGAGGGTCAACCCCGCTCCCAGCAGGATCTTGATGATCGCCGTGTCGCCGATGATCCGTCCCATGCCGAGCGCGGTGCCGGTGGCGATGTCCGGGCGGACCGCCGAGAGCAGGATGCGCCTGATCGTCGTCGCGCGGGTCCTGCCGAGCGCGTAGGAGGCCTCGCGCAGGCGGTCGGGCAGCTGCGCCAGGCCCTCCCGCGTGGAGGCCACGATCAGCGGCAGCGCGAGCAGCGCCATCACCGCGCCGGCCGCGAAGAACGAGCGTCCGTTGACGACGCCGGTCGCGGCTCGCTGGGAGAGAAAGCCGAGGAAGCTCTGGGCGAAGATCAGCAGCCCGAAAAGCGCGAGCACGACGCTGGGGGCGCCCGCGACGATTTCGATCGCGGATTCCACCGTCCGCGCCAGCCAGGACGGCCGCCGGTACTCCGACAGCCACACGGCGATCGCCACGCCCAGGGGCGCCGCGATCGATGTCCCGAGCGCGGCGACGATCAGCGTTCCCTCGATCGGGTCGAGGAAGCCGCCGCTCTGGCTCTGCACCACGGAGGGGGCCGGAGAGTGCACGAGCTGGCCGAGACTGAGATAGGAGAGCCCCTTGACGGCCATGAACGCCACGATCGCGAGCGCGACCAGGCACAGCCCGATGCCGACGGCCCAGCACAGCCAGTAGCCGACGCGGTCGATCAGCGGCCACGACGCCGTTCGATCGCGCGGGGCGCGAGCGATCACGCTGCCGGCCGGCGGCGCCGGCGCGAGCTCGGTGGCCGCCATCAGGCGCGGATCCCGTAGCGGTTGAAGCGCTGCTTGGCGAACCATCCGGCGAAGGACAGCATCCCCGCCGAGACGAGCAGCACCGCCGCGATCGCGTAGATCGTGTGAGACAGCGCGGGGATCGTGAGACCTTCGTCGTTCTGAAGGATGGTCGCGGCCAGCGGGCGCACGGGCTCGAACAGCGCCGTGATCCCGTCGAGCAGGTTGGGCGCGAAGCCGCGGCCGCCGGCGACCATCGCGAGCATCACCGCCTCGCCGAGCGCCCGCGCGGTCGCGAGCACGGTCGCGGCGGCGATCGCCGGACGCGCGGTGCGCAGCGACACGCGCCAGATCGTGCGCCAGCGGTTGACCCCCAGCGCCAGCGAGCCTTCACGCCATGCCGCCGGCACCGAGGCGAGCGCGCTGGCGGTGATCGCGACCATGATCGGCAGGATCATCAGCGTCAGGATCAGCGTGGCCGTCATGACGTCGTTGCCGTTGAGCTGGACCACATAGCCCACCGACACCCTGCGAGCGTTGCTGATCCAGTGTTCGTCGATGTACGGCGCGATCACGAGGATGCCGATCAGCCCGTAGATCACCGACGGCACCCCGGCGAGCAGGCGGATGACCGGGTCGAGCACCCGCCGGATCGCCGGCGGCGCGAACTCGGTCAGGAAGACCGCGGCCAGCATCGAGACCACGAGGGCGATCAGCACCGCCCCGACGGTCGTCAGCAGCGTCCCCCAGATCAGCGTCCAGCCGCGGAAGTAGTACAGCGAATGGCCGGGCAGCGCTTTGCTTTCCGCCATCGCCCGCAGTTGCGTGTCCACGTTCCCCCCCGGCCCGAACCAGCTGAGACCGTTGTGCGAGAACGAGGGCCAGGCTTTGACGAGGACGGTCGCGAGCATCGCCCCGATCAGGACGAGCACCGCCACCGCCAGCGCGCCGAGCGTACGCTCGGCGCGCTGGTCGGTCCTTCCCGTGGCCCAGCGGCGTGTCCTGCGAGGGCCGCGGGAAGGCTCCGCTGTCAGTTGAGCGCGATCCACTCGGAGGTGATGATCGCGTGGACCGTCTTGTTGTCGGCCTGGATCCATTTGATGAACTTGGCGGCTTCGCCCTTCTTGGGGCCCTTGGTGAGCATCCAGAAGTTACGCACCCCGCCGTACTGGCCGGACTTGGCGTTGGGCAGCGTGCACTGGACGCCCTGGTAGTCGACCGAGTGCACACCCCCGCCGATCGTGGCGGCGAGCGACACGAAGCCGATCGCGCTCTTCTCGGCCGCGACCGCGTTCACCTCCAGGCCGGTGGACGACTCGGCCGTCGCACTAGGCGTGATCTTCCGTTCTTCGCCCAGGAAGATGTTCTGAAAGGCGGACTGCGTACCTGAGGTGGATTCACGGTCGAACAGGTCGATCGGGCCCGACACCTTCGCGCCGGGCACTTCGCTCCAGTCGCGGATCGTGCCGGTGAAGATCTCCGAGAGCGTTTCCTGGGAGAGGCTGGGCAGGGGGTTGGCGTTGTTGGTGATCACACAGATGCCGTCGCGCGCGATCTTGTAGCCGTATAGGCCCGCGGGGTCCTGCGCTTCGTGTTCGCGGGAGACGTCGCCGATGTCGACCCGGCCGGCGGCCACGTCGCTGATGCCGATGTCCGACTCGCCTCCCGTCACGCTCGGTTCGGGGAGCTTCGGGAAGGCCTTGTGGTAGGCCTGTGCGAGTTTCTTGACCAGCGGAAGCATCGACGTCGAGCCGTCGATCAGCAGGCGCTTGGGGGCGGCGCTCGCGGTCGCGGCCAGCACGACAGCCAGGATCAGCGAGACGATGAGGGTGCGATGGGCGCGCAAGTCGTTGCTCCTTTTCGGTTGGCGGTTGGGTGCGGCGTCGGCGTCTTCGGCGCTCGCCGCGGCCGAAACAGCTCGGGGCGTGATTCGATGCGGTACGCCGGTGCGGGATGCGCGATGCTCACGACCTCGCGGGAAGACTGGCGGTCGTCGGTTTGCCGCGTGTTTTGTTTTTGTGAACGCCATTGCTTTTCAGCTCGCGGCGTGTGACGCTGCGCCGGTCCGATCGGTGCAGCGCTCGACGGCTGCCATGTGCGTCGCGGCGTGTGACGTCGCGACGGGCGAGCGTCACCGCTCGCTACGCCGGAGTCTGAGCAGCGTCGAACGAACCCACGCCCGCTCGGAGACCAGACATGACAGACGAACCAACCCCACCAGCATCATCGAGCAACGGCGCCAGTAGCTCCTCGGCGGCCAAGGCCACAGTCACCTCGCGCCTGGCCCATCGCCGCAACCCGGTGCTCGTCGCGCTCGGTGATCTCGCCACGGGCGCGCGCCGCGTGGCCTTCCGCGACCCCCTTTCGCTGTTCCTGCTGCTGGCGTCGATCGGGCTGGCGATCGCCTTCATCACGCTGCTGGGGGACATCAAGCCCAGCAGCTCGGGCATGCAGGTGCCGATCAGCACGGTGCAGACGCTGGCGAAGCAGCGCGAGATCGGCAGCGCTGTCGTGCTCGACCACGACAGCCGCGTCGAGCTGAGCACGACCGTGAAGGCGCCGGCGGTCTCGGCGAGCGGGGCGCTGCCCGCTCCCACCACGACCACCACTGTCCTCCCGGGGAAGCACGGCAAGCCCGGGCGCACGGTGACGAGTGTCGTGCAACCAGCCGGCGCCGGCGTCACCCAGCGTCTGTGGACCGCCTATCCGGCTTCGGGCGCCCTCACCCAGCAGCTGCTGAGGGAACTGACAGGTAGCGGCGCGGTGGTCGCGGTCGACCAGCAGACGGGCAAGCCCACCGAGGAGATCGTCGTGCAGTTCCTGATCCCGATCCTGCTGCTCGTGTGCCTGTTCTCGCTGTTCATGCGACTCGGCGCCGACGGCGGCGCGGGTGGCCTCGCGGCCTTCTCGGAGTTCACGGGCAAAGGGCGCAAGAAGGGCAAGGGCACGCGCGACAGGATCACGTTCGCGGATGTCGCCGGCGCCGGCGAGGCGCTCGCGGAGCTCCGTGAGATACGCGACTACCTGAAGGACCCCAGCAAGTACCTCGCGGTCGGAGCCGCCGCGCCCAAGGGCGTGCTGCTGGTCGGCCCCCCGGGCACCGGCAAGACGCTGCTCGCCAAGGCCGTCGCGGGCGAAGCCGACGCCTCCTTCTTCTCGGTGTCGGGCTCGGACTTCGTCGAGTCGCTGGTCGGCGTCGGCGCCGCGCGCGTCCGCGACCTGTTCCGCAAGGCGCGCAAGGCCTCGCCGGCGATCATCTTCATAGACGAGCTCGACGCCGCCGGGCGCAAGCGCGGCGCCGGCATCGGCCAGGGCAACGACGAGCGCGAGCAGACGTTGAACCAGATCCTCGTCGAGATGGACGGCTTCGCCGGCGACGGAGGGCTCGTGGTGATGGGCGCGACCAACCGTCCGGACATCCTCGACCCGGCGCTGCTGCGACCAGGCCGCTTCGACCGCCAGGTGGTCGTCGACGTCCCCGACGTGCACGGGCGCCTGGAGATCCTGCGCCTGCACGGCAACAAGCGCCCGATGGCCTCCGACGCGTCGCTCGAGGAGGTCGCTCGACAGACGCCGGGCTTCAGCGGCGCGGAGCTGGCGAACGTGATCAACGAGGCCGCCCTGCTGAGCGTGCGCGACGGGCGCGGTGAAATCGATCAGGCGACGCTCGAGGAGGCGATCGACCGGGTCGTCGCCGGACCCGCCAAGCGACACATCCTGACCGAGCAGGAGCGCTGGCTGATCGCCATTCACGAGTCCTCGCACGCGGTCGTGACCGAGGCGCTCGGGCACACGACCTCCACGCGCAAGCTCTCGATCGTCGCGCGCGGGCGCCAGCTGGGCACCGCCGCGCACATGCTCTCCGATCGCGACCAGACGATCATGACCAAGCCCGACCTGCAGAGTCAGCTGATCGTGATCACGGCGGGACTCGCGGGCGAGCGGATCGCGTTCGGGCACACCTCGACGAGCGTCAACGACGACCTGCACGCCGCGACCGCGCTGGCGCGCAGCATGGTTACCTCCTTCGGCATGTCGGAGGCCCTTGGCCTGGTGACGATCGGCGAGAAGAGCGGCGAGGTCTTCCTCGGCGCCTCCCTCCAGGACCTCGGCTCGGTCGGGCCCGAGACGCTGAACCTGATCGACAACGAGATCGAGCGGCTGGTCGGCGACGCCGAGGCGCGCGCCGGCGTGGTCCTCGACCGCAACTGGTCGACCGTCGAGGAGACGGCCGCGGCGCTGCTCGAGCAGGAGACGCTCTCCGGCGTGGCGCTCGACGCCGTGCTCTCCACGGTTCAGGAGGTCACGCTCGACGATCTGCGCGACGTGCGTCGCACCGCGCCGGCGCGAGACCCCAAGCAGGCGCCATGAGCGGACGCCTGCCGTCGCCGGCGATGATCGTCGCGCTGATCGCGCTGGTGTTCTCGACGACAGGCCTGGCGGACGCCGCCCGCCACGCCGTGGTCAGCGCGGTGGACGGGCACGCGATCAGCACGACGCCGCACCCTGGCGGGCTGCTGCTGCTCGGCAAGAACGGGAAGTTCCCCGCCTCCGCGATCCCGACCGTCAAGGATGCCTCCAAGGTCGGTGGCAAGACCGCCGAAGAACTGGGGGGTACGTGTCTGCCGGACACCGTCGACATCGGCTCGTGGTGCCTGGACACGGCGCCGTACCCCTTGACCAAGGCGGACGCCGGCAAGAACGACTACGTCTGGGCGAGCAAGGCGTGCGAGGCCGAAGGGGGCTGGCTGCCGTCCGCCTCCGAGCTGCTCGGCGCGGCGGCGCGCGTGAAGCTCGAGTCGACGATCAACGACAACCCCGACACGGCCACCATCGACCAGGATCCCACCCGAGGCTTGAAAGACGAACGCGAGATGAGCTCGACGCTGGTGACCACAGAAGCGGGCTCGGCGGCAGCGGGCTTCGAGGGCGTGACCGAAGGCGCGACGGGCGACGCCCGCCAGGGCCAGGCCAACCCGATCGTGCTGGCCGCCAACCCGATACCCGAATCGCTGCAGTACGTGGACGTCTACGACAACAAACAGCAGGGCGGCTTCGCCGGCTCGCAGCCGGTCTTCGAAGCCCAGAACTTCCGCTGCGCCTTCGACAAGACCCCGGGCGCCGTCAACAGACTTGAAGAATGAGGCTCAACCGCGGGTTGCGTGCGGCGATGCTGATGGTCGGGCTCGTGACGGCCACGTTCGTGGTCCCAGCGCGGACAGCCCAGGCGGTGATCCTGCCAGCGGTCACGCTCGCCGGCCCGAGCGCGGAAATCGTCGGCTTCGGCGGCGTCGCGATGGCTGAAGACGGCAGCGGTGGCGTCGTCTTCCTGAAGCGCGTCGACGGGGTCGCCCACGTGTTCGTCTCGCGCTACGTGGAAGGACACTGGCTCGCGCCGATCCGCGTGGACACCGAAGAGCAGTACGGCGCGAGCTGGCCGCGCATCGGCGCGGCCAACGGGGGCGAGCTGATGGTCGTGTGGGTCACGCCCTTCGCCACCGAGAGCGAGCACCCGGTGGACGAGCTGCTGAGCGCGACTCTGGGGCCCGGCGCGAACGGCTTCGGACAGGCGACGATCGTCGACCCCGAAGTCGGAGAAGGGACCGGGACGAGCCCCGACCTCGCGATGAGCTCGACCGGACAGGCGGACGTCGTCTACCGCGTGGTGCAGCGCAACGGCTCGGCGACGCTCGTGCGCCCCGGCGATGTCAGCGAGAGCGTGCGCGTGGCCCACTACGAAGGCCAGCGCTGGGCCCGTCTCGGCACGATCAACCGCGACCCCGGCATCGGGATGCGTCCGCCCAGCGAAGCCAACGCGCCGCAGATCGCGATCGGGCCGACCGGCAATGGCGTGGTCGTCTGGCAGGAGCCCGAAATCGACGGTGTGGCGCGCCTGTTCGCGCGGCGGCTGTTCGGGCCGAGCCCCGACTACGTGATGCCGGCGAGCGCGAGCACCTTCGACGGCGCCCCCATCTCAGAAGACGCCGAAGCGCCGAGCGTCGCGTTCTCGCGCCTCGGCCAGGCCGAGGTCGCCTACCGCCAGCCCGCGGCGGCCGCCTCGCCGCTGCCGGGGCCGCGGATCTACCTGAACGTCCTCCCCGACGGCGAATCGGTGAGCGGCGCGGAATTCCAGGGGGCCGTGATCGCCGATGCGAGCGTGTCAGGCGCCAAGGCGGCGAAGATCGGGCGGCCGAGCATCGACATCGATGAAAACCGCGACGTGCGGCTGCTGTACGACAGCAACGGCGAACCGCGCGTCGTCGAGGGCACCGACACCGGCCTGAAGGGGACGCTGTCGCTGGGCTCGCCGTTCGTGGCGCCCGCCCCGTACAAGGCTTGGGAACTGCCCGCGGCGAGCGTGATGAACCCCGAAGGCGGGGGCGTGTCGGCGTGGCCGACCGAGGAGCAGGGCGGCGCCCCGGCGGTGGGCGTGCGCGAGGACTTCCCCGATGGCGCCGTGCAGACCGGCGTGGTCAGCGGCGGCGCCGGCGGCCCGGTCGCGGAACTGGGGGTGGGGCGCTCCGGTCTCGGCGACGGCCTCGTCGCCTTCCAGCAGGGCGCGCTCGGCGATGCGGCGATCGTCGCCGCGCGGGTCACCGCGCCGCCGGCGAAATTCGTTCTCAGCGTCCCCAAGGGCTGGCTGAAACCGAGCCAGGCGCAGATCTCGTGGGAACCGGCCGCGAGCGCCAATGGGCCGCTGCGCTACACGGTCGTGCTCGACGGCCGCGCGCTGCCGACGCCGCAAGGCGCGCTCTCCTACACGTTCGACCCCGCCGGTCTCGGCGACGGCGTCCATCAGGTGCAGGTGCTCGCCACCGACGCGGACGGCGTGCAGACGCTCACGCCGCCCACGCCGCTGCGCATCGACGGGCAGCCCCCGCTGGTCACGGTGAAGCGCGTGGAAGACGGCCGCGGTGTGGTCGTGCGCGTCAGCGACGCGCGTGCGGCGGTCGACGTGCACGCGGTCAGCGTCGCCTTCGGCGACGGCCACGGTGCGAGCGCGAAGAAGCTGTTCCGCCACCACTACGCGCGCCCGGGCACCTACACGATCGTCGTGCGCGTGCGCGACAACATCGGCAACGGAGGCGTCGTGCGTCGCCTGGTGAGCATCCGATGAGCCGGCGCGCCGTCATGCTCGCGCTGCTCGGCTGCGCGCTCGCGCTCGCGCTCGGCTGCGCGCCGGCGGGCGCCGACGTGTTCGGCCCGATCTCGCTCGTGTCGGCGAGCCCCTCCGAACAGGCCGACTACGCGCACGACCCGGCGGTCTCGGGCAACGGACGCTATGTCGTCTTCGACGGCTCGATCGGCGGGGTCACGGGCGTGTGGCGGCGCGAACTGCGCTCCGAAGACGGCGTCATCAGCCACGAAGGCAACGTCGAAGAGGTCGCCGGCGGCGACGCGACGCTGCCGTCGATCAGCGAAAACGGCCAGTACGTCAGCTTCACGACCAACGAAGGCAGAGAACTGCCCAACATCACCGACGGCCTGCCCGACCCCCAACACGAGATCGGCGAACCGGGGCAGCCGATGGTCGAATCGCCCAACGTGTACGTGCGCGACATGGATCTCGCGCCGTCCGAACCGGGCGCGTTCGAGATCGTCTCGGCGGTCAACGGCTTGAGCGAACCGCTGACGTACGAATACGCCACGCACGGCGGCGGCGCGGAAGAACAACGGCGCCTGCGGGAAGAAACGGAAAAATACGGGTCGCTCGCGGCGGGGCGCTCGGCGATCACCGCCAACGGGGAAAAGGTCGCGTTCGTGACGAGCGCGCCATCGAACCTCGACGGCCCGGGAACGCCCGCGCTGGAGGTGGCGGTCAGGGACCTGAGCCCCACCGACCCCGCCACGGAGCTAGTCAGCGTCGAATACGACCCCGCGACGGGCAGGCCCGCGATCGACGAGCAGACCGGGCTGCCGAAGCCGGTGCCCGCGGAGAGCGAAGAATCGCACACGTTCGGCGCCGTCTACAGCGAAGGCGCACCGCCTGCGTTCGCCCCAGCCGAACCGTACAAAGTCAGGCCCACGATCGGGGCTTCGATCAGCGCCGACGGCTCGACGGTCGCGTGGATGGGCCAGGAGATCGCCGCGCAGGCGGCCACGCTCCCGGACGAAACGCTCGAGCTCAAAGATGGCGAGCCGCTGTGGCGGCGGATCGCGAACGGGCCGCGGGCGCCGACGCTACGCGTGACGGGCGGCTCGGATCCGTTGAACCCGGCGTGCGTCGCGAGCGGCGAGACCGCTCTGCCCTCGCCGGGCGAACAATCGCTTGCGGACCCGTGCCAGGGCCCATTCCGGACCGAAGGCAAAGCTGGGTACGGCGTGTGGACAGGCGAATCCGCCCTCGGCGAAGTGGACGCGCTCCCGCGGCTGAGCGAAAACGGCGAAATGGTCGCGTTCCTCTCGACCGCGCCGCTGATCTCGCAGGGCGCGGACTTCGGCCAGGAGAACCCCGACCGGCACAAAGGCGACGACCTGTATGTGGCGGACATGCGCGAAGGGCTCACGCGCCAGCAGGCGCTGACGCAGCTGACCGAACTCGCCAGCGGCAACGAAGGCGACCTAGCCGACAACGCGCCGATCGTCGATCTAGGGATCTCCGCGAACGCAAGCCAGGTTGCGTTCGCGACCAAGCGCATCGTCTTCCCGCTCGGCTCGCCCGCGTACGTGAGCGCGCCCCTGACCGTGCCCGGGATGCTCGAGCTCTACGACGCCGATCTCGAAGACGAGACGCTCACGCGCGTCACCCACGGCTACGAAGGCGGGCCCAGCGAACACCCCCACGAGGCGCCGAACGCCACAACCGAAGACCCCTACTTCGACGGCGGCGACGGCGCCCAGTCGCCGTCGTTCTCGAGCGACGGCGACGTTCTCTCGTTCTCCTCGACCGCGTCCAACCTCGCCTACGGCGACGGCAACACGCCGCTGCTCGGCACCTTCCGCTTCGACGGCAGCGATGCGTTCCTGGTCCCGCGGCTCGTCTTCGAAGCGATCCCCACGCCGCAGGTGATCTCCAGCGCGCCGCCGAACCCCCCGCTCACACCCAGCTGGAGCCTGTCGGTGACAGCCAGCTCGGCGGCCGACGGCGGCGTGCGCCTGTACGCCGAGGTCCCCGGCAGCGGGACGCTCAGCGCCGTCGCGACAGGCGCGTTCACCGCCACTCCCGCGCGCTCCTCGCGCACCGCCAAGGCGCGCCACGCCCGCGCGACGCTCGTCACGCGCACCGTCTCCGCCGCCAAAGCGCTCGAGGGCGCGAGCGCCGGCGGGCTGATGACGCTCGTGCTCACTCCGGCCTCCAGCTATGCGGCGCTGGCGACCCGCAAGGGTGGCTTGCCGGCTAGCGTCGAGGTGAGCTTCGCCGCCCCCGGACAGCCGACGCTGCGTGAGCGCATCGAAGTGAGCTTCGTGCGCGCGCCGGTCAAGCATGACGCGCGGCGCGCTGACGCGAACGCCAAGAAGCGGCGGAGAAAGCGTTGATGCGTGCGCGCTGCACGACCCTGGCGGCGCTGGTGATGCTCGTGGCGTGTCTCGCCGGCGGGGCGCTCGCCGCGCCCGCTGGTGCCGCGGGCCTGCCCGGCGGCGCCGAATGGCGCCTGGAACAGCCTTCGCCGCCCGCGCCCGGGCCCGAAGTCGAAGAAGGCCAGGGCCTCGGTGTCCCGGTCGGGCTCGGCAGGATCGGCGACGTCGAGTTCTGGGCTCCCAACCGAGGCGCGCTGATCACCGCCGGCAACGGCAGCACGGTCAAGCCTGGCGTGTGGCTCTACAACGGCGATGGTTGGCACCCGCTGACCGCGCAGTCGCCCGAAGAAGGCATCTGCGGCGCCAGCGACGGGCGCGTCGCCTGGGCGGGGCCCGACGAATTCTGGACGGTCTCCAACGGGCGTCCCGGCCAGGCGCCGGAATCCAAAGGCAACCTGCCCCCGCTGGAAGACAACTCGCTGTGTCACTTCTCCGCGGCTGGGCCGCACGGCGAAGCACTTGAACGGTTTGAAGTCGTCAAGTCCTACGCGACGCTCGGGTTCGAAACGACCTCCTATCAGCCGATGCACGCCGCCGCGTGCGTCGGCGCGAGCGACTGCTGGTTCGGCGGAAGCCCGCTGCCGGCGCCCTACGTCGAATCGTTCCAGCTGCACTGGAACGGCAGCACCATGACGGCCGAGCCATACAAAGAAGAAGCGCACTTCATCGAGGGCATGCAGGCGTTCGAAGGAGCCATCTACGAGAGCCTGCGGCTTTCGGAAACCGATCTCGCAACCAAACACTCACTTGAAATCCCAGCGCTGCATGTGCTCAGGGAAGAAGGCACCGGCGAACCGGTGGCGCATCTCGCCAAAGACCTTTACGGTCCAAAAGAGAACCTGTTCGCGTTCGACTACCTGCGGCTCAGCGCCGATGAGGATGCGCTGTGGGCTGGCGCCGGCAGCGAGCCCGAGCCTCCCGCCAGCAGCGAACCCGTTGGGGTGACCGTGCTGCGTTACTCGCGCCTGCAGTACTCGCCCGAAGCCGGGGAATATGTGGAAACAGCGACCCCGAGCTGGAAACAGGTGATCGGCCCCAAAACCACTCCCACGGGCGGCGACCTGTTCCCCGAAGAGGTCGTCAGCTCGATCGCAGCCGAACCGGGCAGCAACGACGTATGGCTCGCGCTCGAGCCCCAGACGGAAGCCGCCGGCGAGCCCGACCCGATCGCGCACGCGACGCTCGCGCTGGTGTCCGGCGAAGGACAGGTGCTGGATGAGCTGCAACTGCCCGACGCGAAGGGCGTCGTCACGCATATCGCCTGTCCGGCCGCCCACGATTGCTGGGCCGCGAGCGCCGGCGGCTGGCTCTATCACCTCGCGACGGCGGCCGAACGGGCCGCGGAAGCCGAACTGCTGGAAACCGGCATCGAACCGGCGCTCCGCCCCGACTACGTGGTCACGTACCGTCCCCCCGACGAAGGCGTGCCGCTGCAGACCTCGACGGCGCTGCCCGTCGATGACTCGGGGCTGACGGAATCGCGATCGGGGTTGGAAGGCGTGCGGGTCGAACCGGTGGCCGAAGAACAGTTCGCGCGTGTCGCGCTGCCGCTGCTGTCACACGAGCGTACGCGCCTGCGCCACGGCACGGAGCTCGAACTGAGCTTCCACCTCGCGGTCAAGGCGCGCGTTCGCCTGCTCGCCGAACGCAAGCACAAGGTCGTCGCGAGCACGCCCACGCGTACGTTGCAGGCGGGCAATCGCGCTCTGCTGCTGCAGCTGAACGCCAAGCGCTGGCCGACGAAGCTCAACCTGCGCACGCACGCGCTCGCACCGCTGCCGACTGCGTCGACGCGGGAAAACAACGCCGCCACCAACACCGTCTCCTACTCCCTGTCCTTCCCCGACACGCGCGCGCTCGTGGGAGCGAGCCTGCTCGGATCCGGGCTGCTGCCTTGAGCTGGCGCGGACTGCCACGCGCGCGGGTGCGCCGCGCGGCGCTGGGCGTGCTCGCTTTGCTGGGCGCGCTCGCGCTGCTCGTGGTCGGGCTCACGGGGGCGCCCGCGAGCTCGCATGCGGCCCCCGCCGGCGGCGGAGGCGAACCAACGCCTCAAACCGACGACTCCGTACCGGCGACGAAGGTCACGATGCTCGGCTCCTCCACGAAGGAGACGACGGACGAGACGTGGGGGCTCGGCGAACGGGACGGCGTCACGACGCTCGTGCGCTACACGCCCGAAACGGGTTGGACGCTCGGACCGGCGCTGCTGAGCGCCGCCGGCCAGGCAGTGTCGGGTTTCAAGCTCGACCAGCCGGAAGGCGGTGTCTACGACTACCCGAGCCCGCTCGCCGGTCAGATCGCGCCCGACGGCGCGGGCGTGCTCGCCGGCACCGTCCCGGTGCCACACTCGGGCATCGCGGATGTTGTGCTCGTGCGCGAACCGGGTGAAGCGGGTGGGGCATTCCGGGAAGTGCCGGCGCCGGAAGGCGCCGCTGCGCTCGGGGAAGGCGAAACGCTGTTCGGGGTCGACCGCGCGCCGATGATCGCCGCGCTGGCGGAAGGGGCCGGCGGCGCCGGTGCGCTGGTCGTACCCGTCGACGAAGCCAAGGGCGGCGAAGACCGCGTGCTGCATTGGAGCGGGAAGATCAGGAGCTGGAGCAGCGAGCCGATCGAAATCCCGGCGGGCGCGGAAGAGCTCGAGCCTCTGGCGATCAGCGCGAGCACGCCGAGCAACGCGTGGCTGCTCGCGAAGGTCTCAGCCGGCGGGTCGATAGCGCTGTTCCGGCGCGACGTCGAAGCCGGCGAAGCAGCGACGTGGAAGCCGGTCGCGCTGAAGCCCGCCGGCGAACCTGGCGAAGCGCTGACGGTAGCGACGGTCGAACCGCCCACCGCGGTCAAAGGCGAACAGCCGTTCACCGTGCCCGCGCGCGAGCAGTCGCAACTGCTGACCGCGGTGGGCGGCGAAGGCGGCGGTCCCGAAGGCGTGTGGATCGACGGCCAGCGCACGGACGTGGGCGTCTCCACGACGATGTTCTACAAGCAGGAGGGGAGCAGCTATCTCACCTCCTGGTGCAGGCTTCCCGAAGGCTCGCCCGCGAGCACCCCCGCGTGTGAAAACGAGCTTCCCGAAGAACTACCCGCAGCCGGGGTGCGCAGCTTCGCGTGGGAAGGCTCGGGCGGGTTCGGCGAACGCGTGATCACTGGCTTCCCCGACGGCGTCAGCCTGCGCCTGGAAGGCACCGAATTCAAGCGCGTCCTCGCCCTCGGCGGCTCGCCCGGCGCCGCTGGCGTGGGTGGCGCTTACGGCTCGGCGTTCTCGACCCCCAAGGAGGGGTGGCTCGGACAGCAGCGGCTGCCGGTGCACCTGACGCTCGACCCGCTCGAAAGCAAGCTCTCGCCATGGCCCGTGTCCTTCCGGCGCGCGCTGCTCGCGCTCGCGCCGGCCCCGGACGAGCCCGTCGGATCGCTGTCGAGCGAAGCCGTCGCGGTCGGCGACCGCGGCGAGGTGGCGCGCTACAAGCCGGGGGAGGGCTGGTTGCCGGAAAGCCTGCTGAGCCCCGGCGGGCGGCGTGAAACACCGCGCCTGCGTGCCGTCGCCTGGCCGACCCCAGCGCGCGTGTACGCTGTCGGCGACCTCGGTGAAATGTGGCTGTGGCGCGGCGAAACCGGCCTGTGGGAAAAAGATCCCGCGACCCCTATGAACTTCCGTGGCAACCTGCTGGGGATCGCGTTCAAGCCCGAAGAAGCCTCGCGCGGCTACGCGGTCGGCGAGGGCGGTGTACTGCTGCGCTACGGCAAGACCTGGGCGCAGGAACCGACGTGCGGACCAGAAGTCTCCCAGCCGTGCCTGCCGGCGGCGCTCGCGCAGGCGAACTTCACCTCGATCGCGTTCTCCGGCTCGGAGGCGATCGTCGTGTATCGCAAACTCGTCGCCGGTGGCGCCGACGAATACGAAGGCGGGCTGCTCGTCAACGAAGGCTCGGGCTGGAGCATCGACGCCGGCGCGGCCGCGCTGATCGGACAGGGCGCGCCGGGGGCGGTCGCAGGGCTGCCCGATGGCGCGGCCGCGTTCGCGACCGACGCAGGCCAGGTGTACGAGCGCGAATCCGCCGGCGCTCCCTGGCAGGCGACGCCGACGCCCTATCCCGGAACGAGCTCGCCCGGCTCGCTCGCGCTGTTCCGCGAAGACGGGGCGCTGCGCGTGATCGCCTCCGGCGTCGTCCCTGACACGTTCGAACTGGAACGGGAATCGGCCCCGCCGCCGGGGTTTCCGCCGACGTTGCTACGGCCGTATCCGATCGGCAACAGCCAGGAAGTCGGGGTGCTGCGACAGACGGCGACCGGATGGAGCGACGAGCAGCACGAACTCAACGACGTCAAGGAACCACCCGGGCAATACGTCACCTACGACACCGCCTATCAGCCGGACCCCGTGGAGTCGGTGCTCGTCAGCCCGAGCGGCGCTCAGGGCTGGTCGGTGGGGGGCATCGTCAACAACGAAAACGAACAGATGGACACCGCCGACGTGTGGCGCTATCCAGCTGAAGCCGGCTCCGCGCCACCGGGCGTCGGCGAAGCGCCGATCTCGAGCGCCAGCTCCGCGACGACGATCGCGTTCGGCGGCGGCGCCCAGTGCGCTGCCCCTTGCGCCGACAGCGCCAACGCCCACGTCGGCCCGGACATGTGGTTGAAGAACGCGCTGAACGAGGCGAAGACGTCTGGCGCACAGGCGTTCTTCTACACGGGGCCACGCGTGACAAAGGGCGAAACCAGCGGCAAAGCCGCGACGCTCGCCCTGCCCCTGGAACGCGAGCTCGAACGCTACCGGCAGCTGCTCTCGGAAAGTCCGCTGCCGACGTACTTCGCCGCCTCGCCGTGGGAGCGCGCGAACCTCGGCAACGGCAACGAGGCGATGCTCGCGTCGGTCTTCAAAGGATTTCCCCCCGGCCTGTTCGCGGGCAGCCCGGCGTGCAGCCCCAGCGCGGTCGAATGTCAGGCGGCCTACTACGGGGTGACGCTGAAGGGCCCCGCCAGCGTGCGCGTGCTCGTGCTCGACGACAGCAGCCCGGTGGATCCGACGCAGCTGCAATGGCTCGCGCAGGAACTGGCGGCGGTCGCCGGGAGGGAAGCCGCGATCGTGGTCGGAAACGCCGACCTGCACGCCGCGATGACCGAACCGGACAACGAAGCGTGGGCCACCGCGGTGGTCAACACGCTGATCGAAGGGCACGCGTCCGCCTATTTCTACGACTCACCCGAACAGAACACGCAACTTCCGCTGCAGGTCGGTGGCGGCTCGGTCAAGAGCTTCGGCTCGGGCACGCTCGGCTACGTGCTCGCGAGCAACCAGGCGCAGCAAGACTTCATCGGCGCCAGCGGCTTCCTGCTGGCCGAAGTCGGTCCGCTCAACCCGGAGACTGGGGTCTTCGAAGTGGGCGCGAAGCTGATCCCGAACGTCGGCGAACTCGCGCTCGAAGCGGAGGGGGGAACGCTGCTGCGCCGCAGCCAGGCGGCGCTGTTCGATGGGCTCGCGCGACGCCCGCGCTCGGGCAACCTCGCGCAGAGCGGCTCGACGACGCCTGAGACCGACCCCTACACGACGCTCCCCGACGAATGCATCGGGGTCGCGTGCGCGGGCGGCATCCTGCCCGCGTACCAGTTCACGTCCTCGAACAAGGAAGTCGGGCAGTTCGTCAAGCGCAACATCGCCTCGCTGGACCAAGAAGCCGTGCTCCCGGGACCCAAAGGCGAACCGATCCCCGACGAAGAAGCCTCCGGGCCGGGCCTGTTCTGCGCCTACAACAAGGGCGAAACGATCGTGACGATCAGCGCCGGCGGCAAGTCGGCCTCGCTGCCCGTGACGGTCGAGGCGGGCAGCGTGCGCCAACCCTGTGGCACGGTGCACGTCAACGCCACGACCGCCACGGCCAACCAGGCCGTGGCGGCTCCCGCCCCGGCGCCCGCGCCCGCCTCAGCGGCGCCTGCGCCGGCAAGCGCGCCTCCGCCGGTGCCGCCGCCTCCGCCGGCGCTGCCGGTGGCCCGGCCTCCGGCTGCGCGGCCGTACCAGCCCGACTTCTTCGTGCAGCCGGCGCCGGTCGCGTTCCTGCCCGCGTTCGTCCCCGTGCCGGTCCCCACGCCGGCGCGCCCGACGCCGCCGTCGGGGACCTCGGCCGTGACCTCCCCGGTCGAGGCGCCACAGCGCGAAGAAGAGGACGAGGCTGCGCCCGAGTCGGTCAGCAACGAGGCGGTCGCCTACCGCGCCCCCGAACACGAGCCCTCGCCCGTCTACCTGCTTGGCATCGTCGTGCTCGCCGCGTTCGCCGGGGTGTCGGTGCGTAGGCGCCCAGGGCGCGGGCGGCGCGACGTGCGGATCGCACCGGCGACGATCTCGACGATGCGCTCGCAGCGGCGAATCAGCGGCCGGCGCGACGACTGGCGCTGAGCGCGGCACGTTTTACAGGTTCTTCACAGATCGCGGCGCGTCTACGCATTCTTCACAGATTTAACACGAACGCGCGGAGTCGAGCTGGGATGCTGCCGGAGCATTACTCGTGCCGCGCGGCGAGCACGGTTTCTCGGCGAGCCGCGATGGATCGCGCCGACTGGCCGCAATCGAGCCTGGATCCCGCAAGCGACAAGATCGGAGCCTTGATGTCTGACCTCGCACGTTTCTGCCGACGCCTGTGCGCTGCGCTCGCGCTGGCTGCGGTCGCGGCCGGCGGCGCCGCTGTGGCGGCCCAGGCGGAATACGGCGAAATCGGGCGCTTCGGTGCCGCGGGTGTAGGCGAAGGCCAGTTCGAAACCAACGAAGACGCCACGTTTGGGGTGAACCCGATCAACAACGACATCTACGTCGTCGACCTGTGGAAGCCGGAAAAAAATGAATTTCGCATCCAGCGCTTCGACCCCAACTCGAAAGGCGAATACCCGAGCAAACCGACCGCTACGACCACGTTCAAACCGGTCGACGAAGAACTGAACGAAGAAGAATCCGACGAAGTCAGCAACGTCGCCGTCGATCCGGAAAAGAACCGCATCTATGTGCTCGCCTCCGAGGAGCGCCCCGAAAAGAACAAGCAGGGCAAAGCGCTGATCGACGGCGGAGAATATGCCGCGGCCCAGCTGTGGTCGTTCAACGTCGAAGGCGAAGGGCTGGTCGCGACGGACGGCAAGAAAGCGCTCGCGGGCACCAAAATCCTCAACCCACTCGGGGAAAAGCCCAGCGAATTCCTGATGGATCCGGACGGCATCGCCGTCGATCCCACGACCCACGACGTGATCCTCCTCGGCGAAGAAGAACGAGGCGAAAAGAAAGCGGTCGACGCGCTCGAGCGCATCACGGAAACAGGCGACCTCGCGGAAGGGCGCTGGAGCGACAAAACGACCACGGAAGAACCGGAAGGATTCCTCGAAGACGAAGCCGACTCGCCCGTCGTGACCAAGAACGGCGAAGTCCTGGTCATCCACCCCGATGCGATCGACGAAATCGACAAGATCCCTGCGACCTTCAGCTCAGAGGGCAAGCCGACGCCCGTCTATGCCGCCAACCCGGAAGTCGAGAACAGCGAAGGCGAACTGGAACCGCCGCCCGTGCTCGAAGAACTCACGAGCTTTCCGAGCACATCCGACGAAGAACCACACGGCGGCGGACTGCTCTCGCTCGGCTCGGACGGCACGCTGTACGCACGCGCCGGCATCAAGGAACAGGACCCAGAACTGCACAAGGGCAGCCTCGGCGGCCCCGAATTCCCCGGGGTCCTGCTGTTCTCCTCAGCCGCTGGGGCGCAAAAGGAATGGTCCGAGGAAGGCTGGACCGGCGGGCAGAGCGTCGCGTCCGTCGGCAAGGAAGGCCACTGCAAAATCAGCATCGACGTCTACTCCCAGGTCGCAGCCGGCTCCGAACACAACGTCTTCGTGTTCGACGAGAACCCCACCAGCCCGAGGATCGTCGAGTTCGGGCCGGGGGGCAAAGACTGCCCCAAAGGACGCGTGAGCGCGCCGGTCGCATCCACGCTGTCCTCGGGGGGCAAGCCGATCGCCGAAGACGAACCGATCCCCATGGAAGAAGCCATCACGCTGTCATCGAAACTGGTCGAGTCCAACGCGCTCAGCGTCGAATGGGAATTCGGCGATGGAACCACGGCGAGCGTGAAGACCGATGAGCACCAGACCACGGCGGTGGAACACACGTTCGTGGAGGGCGGCGAACTCCAGGTGACCGAGAAGATCCACACCGACGACCTCGCGGAACCCGAACTCGTGACCCACAGCAAGATCCTGATCGAAGGATCGCCGCCCGTGGTGCTCGCGAAGCCCGCCACTGAAATCACGACGACGACCGCGACCCTGAAGGCGACCGTCAATCCAGAAGACTCGAAGGTCACGGAATGCAAGTTCGAATATGGGCCGACGATGACGTACGGGAAAACCGCGCCTTGCGCCTCGCTCCCCGGGTCCGGCAACAAGCCGGTCGAAGTGTCGGCGGCGATCACAGGACTGGCCGCGGCCACGAAATACGACGTCAAGGTCGTCGCGACGGCCAAGGTGAGCGGCACCGGCCAGGCGACGACGAGCTTCGAAACTGTGGCGGCGACGGCGTCGAAGCCGGCGGTCAGCGTGGAAGCGGCCACTGGCGTCACGCAGACGACGGCGACGCTGAACGGGAAGGTGACCCCGGATGGCGCGGAGGTGACGGCCTGCTCGTTCGAATACGGGACCAGCCTCCCCGGGAAACCGGCGTCATGCGCCCCGTCGACGATCGCTGCGGGCGCCTCCGCGACCGCCGTGTCGGCGGCGCTCACGGGGCTCACCCCGAACACCACCTATAAAGTCAAGCTCACCGCGACCAACTCGCTGGGCACGACCGAATCGTCGACGATCGAATTCACGACGCTCGCGACGTCGAAGCCAGCCGTCACGGTGGAAGCGGCGACCGGGATCACGCAGACGACGGCGACGCTGAACGGGAAGGTGACCCCGGATGGCGCGGCGGTGACGGCGTGCTCGTTCGAATACAACGGCAAGTCGGCGTCGTGCAGTCCCTCGACGATCGCGGCAGCAGGCTCCGCGACGGCCGTGTCGGCGGCGCTCTCCGGGCTGACTCCCAGCACGACCTACAAGGTCAAGCTCACGGCGACCAACTCGGTCGGCACGACCGAATCGACGACCATCGAGTTCGCGACGGCCGCCGAACCCGCGAAAGAACCGGCCAAAGAACCGACCAAAGAACTCATCACTCCGCCCCCCGGTGGTGGCGTGCTGCCCTTCCACGAAGCGAGCGCGACCGTCGCCGTCGCCAGCAGATCCGTGACGGTGAGCAGCGCGGGCGCGTTCACGCTCAAGCTGCAGTGTCCCGCGGGCGCCACGAGCTGCACGGGCACGGTCACGCTGAAGACGCCCAAGGCGGTTGTCGCGCGCGTCGCGCACGCGGCGAAGAAGCGCAAGGCCCAGATCCTCACGCTCGCGACGGCCTCGTTCACGATCGCCGGCGACCAGGTCAAGTCGGTGACGCTGCACCTGTCCTCGACGGCGCGTACGCTGCTGGCGCACTCACACGAGCTGAGCGCGCTCGCGACGATCGTGGCGCGCAACGCCGCTGAGGAAAGCGCCACGACGAAAGCGAGCCTGACGCTGCGACCGGCGAAGGTCGCCAAGAAGCGCTAGCAGCGCCCCGCAGCCCCGATTCGGCCGACGGACAGAAGCCGCGCCGAGCTCGGTCGGCGAGCCCGGTGCGGCAGTCGTGCGAGCGCAACGGTCGTGTGAGCGGGATGTGAACACTTGTGAACGCCGCGTGAACATCGGCGAGCGTCACCGTTCGGCAACCTTGTCAACGCCCCGGTCAGCGATTGTATCCCCTGGAAGCAAGAGGTTTCCACGTGTCTCGGCCGGGGGGCGATCGCGCTTCGCGGCCGGTTACCAAACCTGCATAACCAGGAGGTAGTGACGTAATGCATTCTCTCTCCGCGCGCCGTGCGTTGTCGGCGTGCGCAATCTCAGCGGCGTCGTTTGCCGCACTGCTCGCGCCTGGCGTGGCGAGCGCGAAAACACCGCCCTCGGCGTGTGTCAACGGTGCGAACATCACAGCCCAGGGCTCGTCGCTGCAGGCCCCGCACCAGAAAGAATTCTGGACGAAAGAATTCGACGGCTTCTCGACGAAAGACTTTGGCTGCGGGGGCGCGGTCACTGCTCCGACAGTCACATACGAATCGAGCGGAAGCGGTACGGCCCTGAAGTCGTGGGGCGCGGAAGCTCCGGCAGAAGGCGAACCGTTCGTCGGCTTCGGGCCCAACAACGCCTTCCTCGGCGTCGATGAACCGCCGAACGAAACGCAGCTGAGCAACCTGGACGGGCAGGAGTCGGTGAAAGCCGAAGGCGCGGAAAGCGTGGAGTCGATCCCGGTCGCGCAGGCGGCGGTCGCGATCATCGTGCACCTTCCCACAGGCTGCACGGCGAGCAGCACGGTCGCAAACGCCGAAAACCGCCTCGTGCTGTCCGACGCGGAGCTGGCGGCCATCTACCAGGGCGAAATCAAAAAGTGGGGCGAACTCAACGTTGGCGGCGACAAAGTCACCTGCCCGGAAGAGCCGATCACGATCGTCGTCCGCGAGGACGGGTCGGGCACGACTCACATCACGAAGCGCTTCCTCGGTCAGCTTGACCCGAGCACCTCGTTTGAATACGAAACGGGCAAATTCGCGACGTGGGGCGAACTCTCCGAGGCCTCGCTGAACAAGAAGTGGCCGCTGGTCGACGCCGTGGTCAAGCCCGTAGCCAAGGGCGGCGGGGAATTGGCCAACAAGGTCAACGAAATCCCAGGCGCGATCGGGTACCTGAACCTGTTCGAAGCGCGTGCCAAAGGCTTCGAAGGCAAAGAAGCCAACAAATTCTGGGTCGAGATCCAGAACACGGAAAAGGTGAAAACCGTAAAAGGCGTGAAAGTCTTCACGTACACCTTCCAGGACCCGTCGACCGACTACGACACCGCGACAACAGCCTCCTCCAACTGTGAGAAGGAGGACTACGTGGTCGCCGGGAGCCTTGAACCGTTCCCGCCGGCAACGACGCTGCTCCCGTGGGACAAGGTCACGACGAACCCGAGCGAGAAGAAGTCCTACGCGCTGTGTGGTCTCACCTACGACATCGCGTTCTCGAACTACTACTCGGTCCCCGGCACGAGCAAAGCCGAGGAGGAAACGGTCAAGCAGTACCTGCAGTTCCTGACCGCCAAGAAGGGTGGCCAGCTGTCGCTGGCCGGACACGACTACCTGGCGCTCCCGACCGCCGTCCTCACGAGGGCAGCCAAAGGCGCAAAGGAAATCAACTACACCGAATAAGCACTCGAGCAGTCAACCGCCTGCCTGACCGCTGGATGGCGGTAGGGGCAAGCAGCGGAGGAGCGTAGGCAGGACCCGGCTGGGACGTCGCAAGGATGCGGCGGCCCAGCTGTCTTTCTCTGGCTGGATCGCCTGCGCCGCGCGACGAGTGCGGCCCGCGGCCATGCATGAGCATTGGCATGCGCCCACGTAGAGGTCTCGTTCGGCGTCGGTCACCAGATTTAGACATCTCACGTGCCGCAGACGTAGATGATCGAGCCCGGTGAACGGCGAAGGCAAGGAGGCGGTACGCGCGATCGGCGTTGAGACGGGAGACCGGCTCGGACCAGGCGTGCCGTGGAGCGCCAACAGCCCTTTTGTTTCGCGTGGTTTTTTGGGGTTGGGTGGGCGGCGTCGTGTGGTTGTTGGGGGGATTGCGGAGGTTCGTGGTCCGGATGCGTGTTTGCGGCGGGATGCGGTGTTTCGGCGGTTGTTGGTGGTGGCTGATGTGGTGGCGATTGTGGGTGCGTTTTTGTTGACGGTGGGGTTGTCTGATCGGTCGGTGCAGTTGACGTGGGCTTGTGTTGCTGCGGTTCCGATTTTGGTGGTGTGCGCGAAGTTGACTGGGTTGTATGACCGGGATGAGTCGTTGTTGCGTAAGACGACGTTGGATGAGGCGCCGAAGTTGTTTCAGCTTGCGACGTTGTGTGCGTTGGTGGCGTGGTTGACGGGGGGGTTGTTGGTGCAGGGGGCGTTGGATCGTCATGAGGCGTTGTTCTTGTGGCTGGCGTTGGCGGGGGGGTTGATCCTGGCGCGGACGGTGTCGCGGGCGGTGGCGTTGCGGGTCGCGCCGGCGGAGCGGTGTTTGTTCATCGGGGATGAGGTCTCGGCTGAGACGATTCGCTCGAAGTTGACGGGGCATGGTGGCGTGAAGGCGGAGGTCGTGGCGCATCTGGATCTGGATAAGGTCGCGTCGTGGTCGACGGATAGCTTCTCGGAGGCGCGTTTGGCGGAGATCCGGGATTTGGCGCAGACGCTTGATGTGCACAGGGCGATCATCGCTCCGCGGAGTGTCGATGGGGGGGAGATGTTGAATCTGGTGCGCACGTTGAAGGCGGTGGGGGTGCGCGTGAGTGTGTTGCCGCGTTTGCTTGAGGTCGTGGGTTCTTCGGTCGTGTTCGACGATCTGCATGGGGTCACGGTGATGGGTGTCAGGCGGTTTGATCTGACGCGTTCCTCGGCTGCGTTCAAGCGGGGGTTTGATCTGTTGGGTGCGTCTGTGGGGTTGTTGGCGGTCTCGCCGTTGTTGTTGGTGATCGCTGTGGCGGTGAAGCTGGAGGATGGTGGCCCGGTGTTCTTTGCTCAGCAGCGGGTGGGCAGGCATGGACAGCGGTTTCGGATGTTGAAGTTCCGCACGATGGTGCCGGGCGCGGACGCGTTGAAGGATGGGTTGCGCGAGCGTAACGAGGCGCAGGAGGGGTTGTTCAAGATCGCTGGGGATCCGCGGATAACCAGGGTGGGGCGTTGGTTGCGTCAGAGCGCGCTGGATGAGCTGCCGCAGTTGTGGAACATCGTGCGCGGTGAGATGAGCTTGGTGGGGCCGCGGCCGCTGGTGATCGATGAGGATCAGCGCATCGAGGGCTGGCATCGCCGCCGGCTGGAGTTGACGCCGGGGATGACCGGCCCGTGGCAGATCCTTGGGCCCGCCCGCGTGCCGCTCAGGGAGATGGTCGCGATCGACTACCTCTACATCGCCAACTGGTCGCTATGGAGCGACATCAAGATCCTCCTGCGCACCATCCCCCACGTCCTCGGACGCAAAGGACTATAAAACGACGCCACCGTCGCTGTGCGGGAGCACCACCTCCGCGGCCTCGGCCGGCGTCACGTCGGGGTAGAGCACCCGCAGCAGCGCAACCGCCGCGAGGCCGCCGACGATCTGCGCGGCGATGTAGCCGGGCGCGGATGAAGGCGCGATGCCGGCGAACGTGTTCGAGAACACGCGCCCGACGCTGATCGCCGGGTTCGCGAAGCTCGTGGAGCTGGTGAAGAAGTACGCGGCGCCGATGTACGCGCCGACCGCGGCGGGGGCCGCCGCGCCGCGACGGGTGCGCGTGAGCGAGAAGATCACGAGCATCAGGCCGAGCGTCGCGACGACCTCCGCGAACAGGTGCGCGCTCGAGGCGCGGTGCGTGGTGGAGATCGACACGAGCGCCTGCGCGAACATCGCGTTGGCGACGATCGCGCCGGTGATGCAGCCGGCGATCTGGGCGGGCGCGTACGCGAGCGCTTCGCGCCAGGGCATCCCGCCAAAGCTCGCGTCGACGAACGAGACCACCGGGTTGAAGTGCCCGCCGGAGACCGCCCCGAGCATGAGGATGATCGCGAACAGCCCCGCGGCGGTGGCGGCGGCGTTCTCGAACAGCTCTAGGCCGACGTCGCCGGGGGAGAGGCGCTGGGCGGCGATCCCCGAGCCGATCACGAGCGCGGCGAGGAACGCCGAGCCTACGTACTCCGCGAGCAGGCGTCGTCGCAGCAGGTGGCTCATGTCGCGCTCACGAGCTTGTCGGCGAGCTCGCCGGGCAATCCGGCCACGCGAACCTCCGCTGCCACGGCCTCGGCGTCGTAGTCGACGCGCTCGATGCTCACGTCCACGCCGCCGCCGGTCGCCGTGAGCACCGCGAAGGCGCCGCGCGGATCTGAGTCCTTGGGCTTGCCGACCGAGCCGCAGTTGACGAACAGCACCCCGCCGTACTCGTGGACCCACGGTTTGTGGGTGTGGCCGAACACGAGCAACGGATCGCGCTCGGCGGCGGCGAGCCGCTCGTACAGGCGCGCCGGCTTGTCCTCGAACAGGTACTCGTTCACCTTCCTCGGCGAGCCGTGGACGAGGTGGACGTCGACGCTGCCGAGCGGGAAGTGCAGGTCGAACGGCAGGCCACGCATGAAGTCCTTGGCGTCCTGGCTCGTGTGCGCGAGCGTCCAGTCGACCGACATCCGGCCGAGCTCGCGGTCGTGGGGGGTGACGTACGCGCAGCCGCAGTCCTCTTCGTCGCGGGCGATGGCGTAGTCGTAGTTGCCGTAGATCGTGGGGATCTCGCGCTGTGCGATCAGCGCGCACACCTCGTTGGGATGCGGGCCGTAGCCGACGAGGTCACCGCCGCAGAGCACGCTCTCGATGCCCAGCTCCTCGATCCTCGCCAGCGCCGCCTCAAGCGCCGGCAGGTTGCCGTGGATGTCGGTGATGACCGCAACCGCGTCGGGGGCGTCGGGGCTCACGTCGGGGTCCATGACGACGGATCGTATTAGATAGACAGACGTAAGTGTTATTGATATAAGTAGATCGATGCCTATCGATTTGGAGCTGTCCCCCAAGCACAAGCGAGCGGCCGGTGAGCGCTGCTGCGAGCCGGTCGTCTACCCCGACGTGGCGCGCGATCACGCGCTGCGCATGGCGGAGGTCGCGAAGGCCCTCGGCGACCCGATCCGCCTGCAGCTGGTGGACGTGCTGCGCAAGCACGCCGGCAAGGTCTGCGTATGCGAGCTCGTGCCGCTGTTCGACATCTCCCAGCCCACGCTCTCCCACCACCTCAAGAAGCTGCGTGACGCCGGGATCGTGGACTCGGAGCGACAGGGGCTGTGGGCCTACTACTACGTCATCCCCGACGCGCTGAAGGAGCTATCCGCATGGCTGAGCTGACTGCAGTGGCGTCGGCATCAGCCCCGAGCAGCTAGACTCGCTCGCGCACATGGTGTATAGCCATGGCTATACACCAGGCAGCAGCAGGGCCATACACCAGACCCGTCCAGCCCCGGCCTGGACGTGTCCTGCGACGGCGCCATCACGTGCGCCTCGGCGCGAGTGCCGCGCCGTCCTCGCTCACGGCGTCCGCGAGCCGCTCCGCCGGCGGTGGTGGCGCGCCGCGGGCGGCGCGCTGGGTGTAGGCGAACCACGCGATCCCGGCGAGTGTCAGCAGGCTGGCGACCCAGAAGTTCAGGCGCTCGCCAAAGATGTGGTGCGCGGGGTCGACGCGCAGCGTCTCCTCGAAGATGCGAAACGCCGAGTAGCCGGTGACGTACAGCGCGAAGATCCCCGGCGCGCGGATCCTCCTGTGGCGGATGATCCACACGAGTGTCGCCGCGAGCGCCAGATCGAAGATCAGCTCGTACAGGAACGTCGGCTGGAAGGTCGCGTAGCCGAGGTAGGCCGTGGGGCGATGTTCGGGGCTGATCTGCAGCGCCCACGGCAGGCTGCTGGGGCCGCCGAAGAGCTCCTGGTTGAAGTAGTTGCCTACACGTCCGATAGCCTGCGCCACCAGCAGCCCCGGCGCGGCGGCGTCCATGAAGCGCGTGACGCTCACGCCCGCGCGCCGCAGCGGGATCACCCCGCCGATCACGCCACCGAGGATCCCTCCCCAGATCCCCAGGCCGCCCTGCCACACGGCCAGCCACCCCCACCAGTTGTGCGGCACTTCGTTCCAGCTGGTGATGTCGTGGTACAGCCGGCCTCCAAGGATCCCGGCCGGCACGCCCCAGAGCGCGACTGTGTAAATGAGCTCGGGATCGCCGCCCTTGGCGCGCCACAGCCTGCGCGTCAGCATGACCGCGGCCGTGATCCCGACCACGTAGCACAGGCCGTAGAAGTGGAAGAACAGCGGGCCGACGTGAAACCCGTTGACCGACGGGCTCGGTATCGAGGCGAGCATCGCTAGCGGATCAGGCTAGAGCAACGTGCGCCAGTCGGCCTGAGGCGGCTTGAGTTCGACTGCTAACTCGGAAATCGGGCCGCTGACTCGGGAACCTGCTGTTCGACCTTGACCATCTCCGGTCGCACGGGATCCTCCGCTTCGGGCTCATTGCCTGTCCGGCGCCACGGACGGCTGACGCTCGACCAGGCCAGTGCCCCGACGAGCAGCGTCGCGCACAGGATCCAGCCGAGGGCGGTCGTGCCGACGCCTACGTACTTGAGCCCGGAGGCGAAGATCACGAACGTGATCGCCGGCCGGATGTAGCGGTCGGGGGCGCTCGAGGACAGCAGCGAGCCGACGAGCACCGCCGGCACGCTGCCGATGATCAGCGAGGTCGTGACCCCGAACTCGACGTGGCCGAACGCGAGCGCGCCCAGTGCCGCGGCGAGCGTCAGCGGCACGGCCTGGCTGAGATCCGTGCCGACGAGCTGGTTGGCGCCGAGCATCGGGTACAGGAACAGCAGCAGGATGATCATCAGCGAGCCAGAGCCGACCGACGTCATGCCGACGATCAGGCCGCCGATCATGCCGATAGCCACTGTCCGCGCCGGGTGTACCTCGACATCGCCGACCACGCCCGTGCGCCGCTTGCCGCCGCGGCGATCGAGGGCATATCGCAGCACCATCGCCGCGGCTCCCAGCAGCAGCGCGGCGCCGAGCGCCATCTCGATGTTTTCCTGGGCGGCCTTTTCCGCGCCCATCAGATGCAGAAGATACGCGCCGAGGAACGCCATCGGCACCGAGCCGAGCACCATCCAGCCGACCAGGCGCCGGTTGACCGTGCCTTTGCGCAGGTGCACCGCCGCTCCGAACGGGCGCATCACGACCGCCGCCACCAGGTCGCTGGAGATCGCCGCCGACGGCGTGACCCCGAACAGCAGGATCAGCATCGGCGTCATCAGGGCGCCTCCGCCGGCGCCCGTTATGCCGACGAGGAACCCAATGACGGCGCTCCCGAGGACGATGTAGGGGTCGATGTGCATGGCTGTCTGTCCGTGTTGGAGTGGGGCTCGAGCTGGCCGGCCAGTCGATGGCCCGACTCAGTGCTCGGCGTCTCACTGGGCTGACCAGCATAGAGCAATTTCCCACGTTGCTGGTGCGGTTAGCCTGGATTCTTCGGTTTGCCCACGGAGCCGGCGCCTGTGGCGCTCGGGTAGGGCATGCATGCCGTTTCCTAAAGGAGGTCTTGCTTTAGCTCACCTTAGTGTTTATGATGCCGGGCGTTAGTAGGGGTCACGGTTCTCGACATCTGTTGGGTTGTGGACTTCCCGTATGGGGTCCGTTCGTGGCGAGCAAGGAGGCGGGGAGACGCTATGAGTGTGGAGACGGGGAGTGGGGTTGAAGCCGGGATCCCCTGGGGTCCCGCGTCGCTGACCGACACGCGGGCACATGCCGCCGCGGGGACGTTGTCGGACGGGCGGCCGTCTGTTTCGCGTGGTTTTTTGGGGTTGGGTGGGCGGCGTCGTGTGGTTGTTGGGGGGATTGCGGAGGTTCGTGGTCCGGATGCGTGTTTGCGGCGGGATGCGGTGTTTCGGCGGTTGTTGGTGGTGGCT
>Ga0210390_10000215_pt1 | contig 63010 bp, 47 predicted proteins | sample IncBWH11OmetaG_FD_161050 | JGI IMG/M metagenome (GOLD analysis project Ga0210390, IMG submission 161050) | Forest soil microbial communities from Barre Woods Harvard Forest LTER site, Petersham, Massachusetts, United States - Inc-BW-H-11-O ...
GGCGCTGCACGAGATGAACGGCTGGGAGGGTGGATAGCCACCCTCCCAGCCGTTGCTCAGGTCAGCTGCTGTAGACCTGCAGTTCAGAAAGCTGCCCAGCCGGCCACCCGGTGTTGGCGGTAAACGTCAGCTTCACGTACCGCACCGTGGCGGCCGTGAAGGTGATGCTGGCCGTGTTACCAGTCGAGGGGTTGAAGGTATACCCCTGTGACGGCACCAGCGTGGTGTAGTTGGTGCCGTCCGTGCTGCCTTGGATGGTAATGGTCTGGGTGCGGGTGTTCCACGCGCTGGACGGCGGCAGGTACATCACTATCCTGCTGATGCTGGTCGCCGAGCCCAGGTCCACCTGGAACCATTGCGGGAAGTCATTGTCGGTGCTTTCCCAGTAGGTGCTCGTGTTGCCATCGACCGCGTTGGCTGGCACGTAGGTCTGGGTGTAGCCGCTGGCGGTGACTGGCTGATTGAGAGCAAGGTTGACGCTCGAGTTGACTCCGGTGCCGGAAAGCGCGACGGTCAGCGGGCTGCCGGGGGCGCTGCTCGCGACCGACAGGCTTCCGCTGGCCGAGCCGGTCCCGGTCGGCGCGAACGTGACGCTGACCGTACAGGACCCGCCCGCGGCGATCGATCCCCCGCACGTGTTGGTCTCGGCGAACGGACCGCTTGCGCTGATCGAGGAGACCGAAGCGGCGGTGCTGCCGGGGTTGGACACCGTGACGGTCTGCGCGCTGCTGGTCGACCCGGTCGCCACACTGCCGAACGAGAGGCTCGACGGCGACGCCGTCAAGGCGCTGCCGCTAGTCCCTCCGCCGGGGAAGATCTCGAACTCCGAGAGTTGGGCGGCGTCCCAGCCGGTGTTGCCGGTGAAGCTCAGCTGCACGTACCGGGCGCTCGTTCCGGACGGCAGGCTGATCGTGACCGTGTTGCCCGTCGCGGGGTTGAAGGTGTACCCGGCCGAGGCGACGATCTGGTTGAAGGTGGAGTCGTTGGTGCTGCCGAGGACCGACAGCGTCTCAGTCCGGGTGTTCCACGCGCTCGACGGTGGCAGGTCCAGTGTGATCGATCCGATGGACTGGACCGAACCCAGGTCTACCGTGATCGTCTGCGGATAACCGGCACCGTCGGTGCTCTCCCAGTAGGTGCTGGTGTTGCCGTCGACGACGTTCGCAGGCACGTAGGTCTCGTAGTCGCTGCTCGCGGTGACTGGCTGCCCTAGGGCCAGGTTCGTCGTCGAGGTGACGCCCGTCCCTGAGAGGGCAACGATCAGCGGGCTGCCCGGGGCGCTGGTCGCCACCGACAGGGTGCCGCTGGCCGCGCCACCGCTGGTCGGGGCGAACGTGATGCTGACCGTGCACGAGCCGCCCGCGGGGATAGAACCGCCGCACGTGTTGGTCTCGGCGAACGGACTACTGGTGCTGATCGACGAGACGGACGCGGCGGTGCTCCCGGGGTTGGACACCGTGACGGTCTGCGCGGCGCTGGTCGAATCGGCCGCCACGTCACCGAACGACAGGCTGGTCGGCGACGCCGACAGCGCGCCCGGCTGCGCGGGCTCGGGGAACGACGTGAGCACCGGCGTGGTGCTCCAGCCGGAGTTGCCGCTGCCGAGGTTGAAGGTGAAGCCGCCCGCGACATCTCCCGGGTAGGTGTAGTTGTACGCGCCTGGCACGCCAATCCCGCTGGCGGATACCCCGCTCACGCTGGCCGAGCCCGAGGTCTCGGCCTGCATGACGACCGTGCCGACGTTCTGGACCTGCACGTTCGAGATGTTGACGCCGGTGAGTTCGTTTCCGTCGCCGTCACCGCTGACGAACTCGAACGTGCTCCACGGGCTGTCCAGAATGGCGCCGCCGCTGTAGTTCACGGTCACGCCGCTGAACGCGTAATCGTAGGCGTCGAACTGGACCGCGCTCATCGGGTGATCCCAGTTCGGGTTATAAGCGCCCGCGCGGATCAGGTAGTTGCCCGAGACCGTTATCGTCCCGGACAGCGGGACGAAGCCGGGCGATAGGAACTGCTCATTCGAGATGTCGATGCCGCTGCCGAGGGCGTTCGTGTCGGCCACCACGTTGTTGGAGATGGTGTTGTTAGAACCGCCGTAATCGGCGATGCCGTTGGCCAGGGTCGGCTGGACGATCGTGTTGTTGCTGAACGTGATGTTGGAGTCCGCAGCGGGATAGGACCAGATCGCCAGGCCGTCGTCTCCGGTGTTCCTGATGAAGTTGTTCTTCACCGTGCAGCCGGTGGCATTGCCGTTGAAGTTCAGCCCGTCGGCGTCGGTCGACTCGATCACGCTGTTCTCTACGGTGCAATTGCTGTTGCCGTACTGCAGCCAGAAGCCGACGTTGGTGTCCTGGATCCACAGCCCGTTCACGGTCCAACCGCTGCCAAGCGACCCGTCGATCGCGTTCTCGGTGCTCGAATCGTTCCGGCCGACGGTGGAGCCGAGAATCGCGAAGCCGCTGAGGTTGATGGGGCCGGCCACGGCTGACGTGTTGTCGACGAGCTCATTGGTCTTGATCTGCGAGTACCAGTCGCCCGCGCCTTCGATAGTCCCCGCGCTGATCTGGAGCGGCGAGCTAATGAGGAAGGTGCCCGGCGGGATCCACACCGATTCCCCGGCGGCGTTCGCCGCGGATATCGCCTGGTTGAACGCGGAGGTCGAGTTGTTCGCGCCGGTCGCGTCCGCGCCGTAACTGGTCACAGAGACCGAGTTGGCGGGCTGGCTGGCGGCGGCCGGGACGTTGTAGAAGTCGGCAACGTCGATCGTGTACGGGACGGCGGTATCGGTAGAGCCGACTTGCAGCTTCACCGTGCTGCCCTGCGCCAGCGTCTGGCCGAACATCATCCGCGCGTCGTCATAGAACTTGTGCGTCATGCTGCCGGTGATGTCCGAGGTGGTGATGTAGCTGTAGGCCGACGTCAGCGAAAGCTCCTGGCTGAGCTTGGTGCCGTTGACGTAAACGGACAGCGTGCCCGACGCGCCTTGGGGGACCGCGTAGTGGACGTCAAAAGCGTTGGCCGCCTGGGTGAGCGTGAACTGCACGTACTGACCCTGCGCGCTCAGCTGCACCGCCTCGCGCCCGGAAGCCTCGGTGGCCAGGGCGCCTTGCGTGAAGTCAGGGCCGATGATCGTGCCGTTCGTGGCCGCGTTTTCCGCTTCGTACTCGGTGAACGGGACGTTCGCTCCTACGCCGGCGGGGACGCTAAAGGGGGACTGGGCCCAGTAGGGCGGAGTGCCCGGGCTGCTCTGAGCGAACGCGGACGTTCCGGCAACCAGTCCGAGCAGGGTAAAGAACGCCGTGAGAACTGCCGCGGCGGTAAGTCGTTTGCGGGAACCGGCCCCGACGGGACGACGGTGTCGCGATCTGGAACGTAGGGACATGAGAGTGTGCGCCTTTCAGTGCAGACGGGCGGTCTGTGGGCCGTTTGTTGACGACGACCTGAACGGCGGCACGGCAGAACAGGTCGCTGGGCCGGTCCTGGGCAGGGGCCGGTGTGACCGCCGCGTGGCGGCGACGGCCGGTAGGCTGCCGCGGCAAGCGCTGAGAGGGGATAGATCAGCGCCGAGCTATCATCAAGCGGACAATAACATCGAGCTCGTTGTAACGCAATAACGTAACTTCTATTCGCAAGTTTCTGATAAATATGTGGCTATACTTGCGTAATATTACGCTAACTGGTCAGATGGAACCAGTTAGATTGCCGCTATCCTGAGCGAAGTCCGCGACTCGCGCGCCTCGCTGAGTGAAGAGGGAGTGAAAAGAGTGCACTACAGCGTCGGCAAAAAGCGCCTCTGTCGCCTCATCAGAAACGCGTGCTGATTGGATCCGGAATTGCGATGCAATCGAGCAAATCATTTGCGACGTGACTGTAAGAACTTGCAAAGGTTGCCGAACGTTTGCGGTTCAGGCCGCCCGGCGGTGGACCAGCCAGACGGTCGCGGCGATGAGCACCGCTGACAGCGCGAGCAGCCAGCCGCCCTCGATCCATTGGAATGGCCAGAACCGGCTGGCGGGCTGGTAGCTGGTCCATTGGGCGTAGCCGTGCTGCGAGAGGCACTGGATGGAGGTTTGCTGCAACGGCTTGCCGAAGGGCCCCGATGGAAGGGCAGGGCAGAACCGGCTGAAGAGGCTGTCAGGAGGATAGGAACCGAAGGCGAACTTGCCGCCCTTGGTCCACCACTGGCCGATGATCCACGCGGAACCGGGCACGTTCGGGTTGCTCGTGACCAGCGGCGCCAGGTAGTGCTGACGGAGAAACCCGCCGGCCGCGAAGGCGAGCCCGGCGTAGACGGCCAGGGTGGCGGCTATCGCGGGGACAACCCGGCGGATGAGCAGGCCGGCCAGCGCGCCGATCGCGAAGGCGGCCAGCGTCCAGGCGGCGAACCCGACCCCGCGCAAGTCGAACACGCCGGGAGCGAACGGGGGCACCTCGGAAATGCCCATGGCCTGGTTGCCCGGGGCGAAATACGGCTGGTAGTACCAGGACAACAGCACGCTGAGGGCTCCGGCCGGGGCGGCGACCGCGACCGCGAGCGGTACCAGCTTGGCGAGCGTCCACCGCCACCGGCCGAAGCCCTGGGTCCAGGCGTACCGGTAGGTGCCGGTCTCCAGCTCCCTGGCTAGCGCGGGAGCCCCGACGAACGCCCCGATCAGAACGGGCACCGCCTGCAGGATCAAGCCATTCGCCAGAAAACCGTTCGTGCCAATGAAGCTGGTGATCCTGTCGCCGCAGGCGACTGAGGTTACCGATTGGCAGGCGGCAACCGCCGCGGCGTACGCGTGGTGCGTTTTCAGGCCGGCGAGCCACAGGCACACTGCCAGCGCGCCGACGAACACGGCCACGCCGGCCAGCGCGATCCGGTGCTGCCGCCAGGTGACCCAGGCCATCCGCCGCCACGGCACCGGTCGCAAGCTCGCGTCCTCTTCAGGAGGGGCGGGCAGAGTCAGCGTGGTCACCGCGGCCCTTGCGACGGCTGGGTGCTCCGGCCGCGGTCGGGGCCGGGCAGCGCGGAGGCGGCGGGCTCGCGCAGGTAGGCCAGGGCGAGTTCTTCCAGGTGGACCCCGTGCGCCTCCCAGCACGGCGGGACCGGATCATCCGCGGTGGCCCGGACCAGCAGGTGGGCCTGCGCCTCGGCCCGCTGGACGCGCACCACCGGCCGGTCGGCGTAGTTACCGGCCTCGGCGGCCGGGCCGGTCAGCATGCGGTGGGAGGCGAGCAGGTCCTCGACCTCCCCGGCCACCTGGACCCGGCCCCGCGATACCAGGACGAGGTAGTCGGCCACCCGCTCAAGCTCGGCCAGCACGTGCGAGGACAGCACCACCGATACGCCGTCGTCGGCCATCGCGGTCAGCACCGTGGCCATGAAGTCGTGGCGGGCGACCGGGTCGAGCATCGCGACCGGCTCATCAAGCAGCAGCAGCTGAGGCCGCCGGGCCAGCGCCAGGGTCAGCGCGAGCTGCGCTTGCTGGCCGCCGGACAGCCTGCCTGCCTTCCGCTTCAGCGGGATGCCTAGCTCGGCCAGCCTGGCCCGCGCATATGCCTGGTCGAAGCGCCGGTTCAGGTTGCGGGTCAGGTGCAGCATGTCCGCCACGCTCAGGTTCTTGTACAGGGGCGTGTCCTGGGCGACGAACGCGATGCCGTCCAGCGCGGCCGGCGACCCGGCGGGCCGGCCGCCCAGCACCGTCATGCCGCCCGCCGACGGCGATGCCAGCCCGGCGGCCAGGTTCAGCAGCGTGGTCTTGCCCGCGCCGTTAGGACCGACCAGCGCGGTCACGTGCCCGGCCGGGATCGCGAGCGAGCAGTCGCGCAGCGCCCACGTGCTGCCGTACCGCTTGCCCAGGCCGCTGGTCTCGATGACGTTCGTGCTCATGCGACGCCCTGCGTTCCGCCGCCTGCCATGCCGCGACGGGAGTCGGAGCCGCCGCGGCGGTTAAAGAAATCCCGCAGCGCACTCGTGAACAGCGCCACCATCCCGTCCTCGTCAAGGCCCGACGCCTCGGCCGAAGCCAGCCAGCTGAGCAGCGACCGGTGCAACCCGGTCAGCTCGGGCAGCGCGACCTGGGTGAGGGTGGCCTGGATGAACGTGCCCTGGCCCGGCCGGCCGGCCGCCAGGCCCTTGGTCTCCAGCTCCTTGTAGGCCTTCAGCACCGTGTTCGGGTTGATTGCCAGCGCGGCGACCACATCCCTGACCTTGGGTAGCTGGTCACCTGGCTTGAGGTAGCCCAGCCGCAGCGCGTGCTCGACCTGATGCACGAGCTGCAGGTAGGTCGGCACTCCTGAGGTCGCGTCCAGCCGGAACTCGATCGGCGACCCGGCCGCGGCCCGCCCGGACGAGGCCGTCTTTCCGGCCCCGCCAGCAGGCCGACCACCTTCAGCGCTTACCTCTTTATCTATAGCCATAAGACAAAGGTACAACAATGAGCAGCGCTGTCAAGCGGCCTGATTACAGATTCGCGATCTGCCACGCATCGCCGCGCGGCACCGCAATAGTGTCGTACTGCGCTGGTCTCGCTGGCGCTGCTGGTGCGGCTAGCAGGGCTGATCTTAGCCAGGGGAGCTGGCATGGAGGGCTTGACCGAGGCGGATCCGCGAGCGGTTGGCGAGTTTCGGCTCCGGGCGCGGCTTGGGGCCGGCGGGATGGGCCAGGTGTTCCTGGCGACGTCACCTGGCGGGCGGATGGTGGCGGTCAAGGTCATCCATCCGGAACTGGCGCGCGACTCCGAATTTGTCCGGCGGTTCCGCGGCGAGGTGGAGGCGGCGCGGCGAGTAAGCGGCATGTACACCGCACCCGTCGTGGCGGCGGGCGTCGAAGAACGGCCGCCCTGGCTGGCGACCGCGTTCGTTCCCGGGCCGTCGCTCGCTGACATCGTCTCCCGCTACGGGCCGCTGCCGGTCCCGGCGCTATGGCGGCTGGCCGCCGGGCTGGCGGACGCGCTGCGTGCAATTCACGCCGCGGGACTGGTGCACCGTGACCTGAAACCCGCCAACGTGCTGCTCGCCTCGGACGGCCCGCGGGTCATCGACTTCGGCATCTCCCGCGCCGTCACTGATTCCCGGCTGACCGCGACGGGGGCGATCATCGGCACGCCGTCCTTCATGTCACCCGAGCAGGTGGAAGGGAACGCGGCGGGGCCGCCGAGCGACGTGTTCTCGCTGGGATCCGTGCTGGCCTTCGCCGCGTCCGGCGTGTCCCCGTTCAGCCCCGGCCCCAGCGGGTCGTCGGCGTCGGTGCTATACCGCGTCGTGCACGGATCGCCGGAGCTGGGTGCCGTTCCCGGTGAGGTGCGGGAGCTCATCCAGGCGTGCCTGGCGAAGGAGGCGGCGTGGCGTCCGGACCTCGGCCAGGTGGCCGCGCGCTGCGCCGCGGCAGCGGAGTACCTGGGCATGTCGCCGGTCGCGTTCTGGCCGCCGGAGGTGGCCCGCGTGATCGAGGCACAGCAGGCGGCCTTGGCCGCGGAGGTAGAGGCCCTGCCGGTGTCGGCCGGGTGGCCGCGGACCGGCCCGTCCCGGCGAGGGTCACCGGACCCGACGGGAGCATGGGCGCCCGCCTGGGCGTCGGGGCAGACCTCGCCGTCCGCGCTACCCGCATCGGCTGGCACGGGCATGAACGTGAGCCGTCGCAACCTGCTCATCGGCGCCGGAGCGGGAAGCGCCATCGTGGCCGGCGGCGTCGTCGCATGGGTCGTTAGCGCACGGTCCCCGGCACACACCCCCCGGGGCACCGGGTACGAGGCGACCAGGGCACGATCGCCCGTCGGGGCCGGAGCGGGCGAGACAGGACCGGGCTCGATCGCATGGGCGTTCACGACGGGCGACGAGATACTGTCCAATCCCTGCGTGGGAGACGGCGTCGTGTACGTGGGCAGCAAGGACAACTACCTCTACGCCGTCAACGCCGCGACAGGGAAGCAGACCTGGAAATCCCGCCAAGGGTGGGTATCAGCGGCACCCCAGGTCGTCAACGGCATGGTCTGCGTGGCCACGGTCACGGGGGAATTCTCCGCGATCCGCGCCACCACCGGCAAGGTGGCCTGGCGGCGGCAGACCGGTACGCCAGCGGTCTTCAAGCCCGATTGGGCGGTGGACGGGGGTGCCGTGATCCTCCAGTCGACCACCCAGCCGCTGACGGTGTACGACGCGGTGACCGGCTCGAAGGGCAGCACGACGTTCGGCTCCCCTGGGCAGTTCGCCGGGGGTGCCATCGGCACGGCGAACGGTGTGCTCTACGCGGTCGAAGAATCCAGTGCGCTATTCGCGGTGCGGATCGCGACCGCGACCACACTGTGGCAGCGCTACGTGTCCTCGAACGAGAGCGGGTTTTTCACCAGTATCGTCATCATCGACGGCGCCATCTACATCACCGACGATAGCGGCACGTTGTACTCGCTGAACGCCGCGAACGGGAACAGCAACTGGACCTATCAGGCGGGCGCCAGTCAGCTGTCGACTCCTGTCGCCGCCGACGGCATCGTCTACGTGACCGACGACAGCGGGATCTTGCATGCGATCACCACGGCGGGCGGCAAGCGAGTGTGGACGCGCCAAACCGTTTCCAGCGGCGAGATCGGCCCGGCGTTCCACCGGGGCAGGCTCTACGTTTCTACCGGTCTGGCGGTCCAGGCACTCGACGCGAGGACCGGCAAGACAGTGTGGTCCCGCACCCCGCGAAACACGGGCGCGTTCGTCTCCACCCCGGCGGTTGCCAACGGCCTCGTCTTCATCGGCAGCACGAACGACAACCTCTACGCGATCCGTGCGTGACGAAGGTCAGCGTGCGGATGATCGCCACGGCGCGCGGGCGCCCAGCCGCAGCGGGTCGAGCCCGGACCACTTGCGCCCGCCGCCGTAGAACTTGGTGCCGGCCAGGAGGGTCACCATCGGTTTGGTGAACAGGAACACCACGATCACGTCGATCAGCGTGGTCAGGCCGAGGGTGTAGGCGAAGCCCTGCACGTCGCTGACCGCGAAGTGATACAGCAGCACCGCGGCAAGCAACGACACCGTGTCGGACACCAGAATGGTGCGCCGGGCGCGCTTCCAGCCGCTCTCCACCGCCGGGCGCAGCGACTTGCCGTCCCGCACCTCATCCCGCAATCGCTCGAAGAACACGATGAACGAGTCCGCCGTGATGCCGATCGCGACGACGAGGCCCGCGATGCCAGACAGTTCCATCGTGAAGTTCTGGTACTTGCTGAGCAGCACCACCGCGAGGTAGGCCAGCAGCGAGGCGATCAGCAGGCTGGACACAGACACGATGCCCAGGCCCCGGTAGTACACGAACAGATAGATGATCACCAGGACCAGCCCGATGACACCCGCCGTGAGGCCCGCGACGAGCGAGGCGTGGCCAAGCTGCGCGGAGATCGAACTGACCGACAGCGGCTCGCAGGACAACGGCAGTGCGCCGTACTTCAGATAGTTCACCAGCTGGTCCGCCTGCGCCTGGGTGAACGGCGCGGCACTGGGGCCGCTGACCTGGAACTGGCCTGAGTTGAGGACGGCCGCAGTCTGCGGTGCGGACACCACGTTGCCGTCGAGCACCATCGCCGTCTGGTCCAGCACGGCGTCGTCCTCGCTGGTGCTGATGCTCGGGTAGTAGTTGTCGTACTGGCGCTTGGTCAGCGCACCGAATGCCGTCGTGGCCTTGCCGTCTAGCGTCAGGCTCACCACCCACTGGGTGGAGTTCGCCAGCAGGCCGACGTTCTCCGAGGTCACGTCGGTGCCCTCGAACACCGCCTTGTCCAGCACGTACTTGCCGCCGCTGGCGTCGCAGGACACGATCTGGGTGCCCACGTCGTCCCACTGGGCCTGCTGCGGCGTGTAGCCGACCGTGGGCTTCCAGGCGTCGTTGACGTTGCCGTTTGAGCCCGGCGCGCACCTGAGCTTGCTGAACAGCTTCATGGTGGCCGCATTGACCAGGCTGGCGTTACCGAAGTTCGAAGGCGTCCGGGACAACGAACTGCCCGGGTCAGTGTGAGGCTCCCACAGCAGCACCTGGCGGAACCGCATCTGGGCGGTGCTGCTCAACCATTTGACGACTTCTGCCGGGTCTTGGCCCGGGACGGTAACGTTGATCAGGTTGCCGCCCTGCTGCTGCACCTGGCCCCCGGTGATGCCGGTGCCGTTCACCCGCGACAGGAGAATCGACCCGGCCTGGCTCATCTCCGCGGATGACGGCGGGTGACCCCTCGGCGCCTGCGCCTGGAGCTCCACCTCGGTACCGCTGGACAGGTCAAGCCCAAGCCCGACCTTGAACTGATGACGCCACAGGCCTGGCCGGAGGGTGTCTACGCCGGTGATCGAGATCAGCATTATCGCGATGATCATTGCCAGCATGGCCAGCCGCTGCCATGGCCGCGAACCGCTTCTGCTCCGGGGTGCCACTGATCGCCTCCGGCTAGGACAAGCCCGCGGACACGAGCGATACCGTCGCGGGCTGTGACAACCCGGCGGAGGTGATGACGAGATCCTGGAGCCTGCCACCAGGTTCCGCCCTCTCGATGACGACGGTAGCGCCGCCAGGCTGCCAGTACCCGTGCGGGATCAGCCACGCGCGGTAATGGCCTAGCGCGACTGGCCGCGCGTCTCGCGGCAGGTTCGGGTCCCCCCGCGTGCTGGAGATGAACGGCGAGGTGAGCAGCATCACGAGGCACGCACCGGACCCGACCGCCGCGGCGGCGGCCCCCGGTGCCGCCGCCGGGTTCGCGGGCCCGCACGGAGCGGAGCTCACGGCGAGCGGATGGTATTGGCCGGGAAGCTCCAGCGTGTAGGAGGCTAGGCGAAGGGGGACATGGTCGGGGCGCGACGTGCCAGGAACGCCGGTAAGGCCAAGCGACACACCGACGCCGGCGAAGACTGTGACGATGCCGACGGCGCCAGTGACACGGCGGCGGCGGCTCGCGCGGTGACGCGCGATGATCGCCCCGGCGAGCTGGTCATCGGGCAGCACGTCACTGAGCTCGCTCGCCAGCGCTGCCCTCAGGTTGAAGTCATCCTCAGGATGGATCGACACGGCGAACCTTCTTTCCTTCGGCAGGCAGGAGGACCCGAAGCTGCTCCAGCCCCCTGCTAGCCGCGGACTTTACTGTTCCCTCGGCGACGCCGAGGGTGGCGGCGGTCTCTGCGACCGTGGCGTCAAGCAGGTAGCGGAAGACAAGCACCTCCCGCTGGACGGCGGGCAGTTGCCGCAGCACCCGGACCAGCACGTGCCGACGGTCAACCGCCTCGGCGAACGAGGCGACATCCGCCAGTTGGGCCCCATACGCCAGGATTCCCGGTGCTTCAGGGTGACGCGCGCGGTGCCGCCAGCGCTCCCGGCAGACGTTGATCAAGACCGTCCGGCTATAGGCCTCGGGGGCCTGCCTGGCGTGCTCCCAGCGCCGGAACGTTCGCAGCAGCACCGTCTGCACCGCATCCTCGGCCTCCTCCCTGCTGTCGAGCAGCACCAGGGCAGCGCGCAGCAGCGATGTAGACCCGTCCTCGACGAACACGGTGAATTCCGCCTCGCGGTCCCGGGATCTGCTCACCGCGCTACCTCGCACCGCTTCACGACAGTCTTAATGCCGCGAGCCGGGCCGAGGTTCCAGAAACGAAGGGAACTACTTAAGCAGCCGCCTGGCCATGACCATGCGCTGGATCTGGTTGGTGCCCTCGTAGATCTGGGTGATCGTGGACCAGTGGGCAGTCTCCGCAGGTAGATCGCGGCCCGAGCGGCCGGGTGCCGGTGTCAGCTAGTGGATCCCCATCCCCCCGTAACGTAGGCGCGGACGTCGGCGACGCTCCACCAGTCGTTGGGGTCCGCGGTGATGAGGGTCATGCGAACGTATTGGATAGGGTTTCCTGGCAAGTCGATGGTGGTGAACTGGCCGGTTCCTTGCCCATTGGACACGACTGTGTTCCAGTCCGTTCCGTTGGCGCTGGTCTGCACGGTATAGCCGCGCGGGTAGTCGCCGGTGGACGCGCCGGTGTCGAAGACAACTTGACGGGCAGGGATGGCTTTGCCGAAATCGACCTGCAGGTACTGGCCGGGAGCCTGGCCTTCACCAGTTGAGTACCGGGTGCTTGCGTCGCCGTCCACGGCGTTGGCCACGACGTCGCCCGTGCAGCAGGAGTTCGTCGGGCCACTGGGGCTGGCGGTAGCGGTCCAGCCGGTGGGAGCGACCTGCTGTAGAGGATGCCGCCCGGCGAGATTGCCGTTCCAGACGAAGGTGGCCAGCGAGTCGCCGGGCAGGGTATAGGTAAACCGCTGCCGGCCTTCCTGGACGCCGAATGCCTGCGCGTCGTCATTCTCATTGTGCGCCACCAGCACCGTCGAGCCATCCGGGTTTCGGAACGCGACGTCCATGACCTCGCCGTTCCATCCAGTGGTGCCGAAGGAGGTGCTGGCGATGCGTACGGCGCCCGGCTGTACGAACCGGGACAGTTGCCCGAGCGCGTAGTACTCGGCGTTGGGAGTGACCGTGTCTCCCGGGCCGATGGTGACGATGCCGGTGCAGGTGCCGCATCCCCCGACGTGTGGGCCGCCACCGGGATTAAGGGCGAGGTCCCAGTTGATCACGGTGCTGGACCAGTTGCGGGTGGAGCCGATCTCCAGGTTCCTGGCATGCCACTTGAGCGTGTCGGAGAAGGTGTCGGCCGGATCGGCGGACTGGCTGCCCGAGCATTCGTCCATGAAGATCTGCAGTTTCGGGTACTCGTTGTGGAACGTCGTCATCGCGCTGGGGTCGCCGTAGTAGCAGTGGAACGCGACACCTGAGATCCATTTGGCCGCCGGGGTGGCCAGGACGTTCTGCGCGTACGCATTGATGTCGCCGACTTCGTCTGGCGGGGTGGAGGCAATGTCGTTGGGGTGCTCCGACCAGTTGTGGTCATAGGCGAAGATCTCGGTTGGCAGGTGCGCGGACCGCAGCATCGGGCCGAGGTCCTCGATGACCGCGGCTTCCTGCCAGGAGGGCATGTCGGTGCCCGGATAAGTGTCGGTGGTGCGGTCCTGCGGCTCGTTCTGCACGGTGATCGCGTTGACGTTCACTCCGTTGGCCCGATACGCCTCAATGAACTTCAGCAGGTAGAGGGCGTAGGCCTGGTAGATCTGGGGGGTGCCGATGAGCTGCCCGCCGATGAGGCTGTCGGAGGTCTTCATCCACGCAGGCGGGCTCCACGGCGAGGCGATGACCTGCAGCCGCGGATTCAGAGCCTCGGCCTCGCGCAGCAGCGGCAGGATCTGCGCCTGATCGTGGGCGATGCTGAAGTGCTGCATGTTGTAGTCGGTCTGCCCGGCGGGCAGGTCGTCGTAGGTGTACGGCGCCGTGGCGACCATGTCCGAGCCGCCGATCGGCTGGCGCAGGTAGTCCAGGCCATCGCCGGTAGTAGGGCTGAAGAGGGACGCCATCACCTGGGCGCGTTGGCCGGCGGGCAGCGTGTAGAGGACCGACGCCGAGGCATCGGTGATGGCACCGCCGAATCCCTGCATCGTCTGATAGGTCAGGGTGGGATCGACCACCACCGTGGGGGCGGTACTCGGCGCGGTGGAGAAGTCCACCGTGCCGAGATCGCTCAGCTTGTCGGCCCCGTCCGCGGTGGTGATCCAGACGTGGGCCGGGGCCATGCCCGGAGCAGGGGCGGCGGCAGCGGCAGTTGCGTTCAGCCCTCCCGCGCCGGCCGTAGCGACGACGAAGGCGCCGGCCGCGAGCAGGCCTGCCGACCGCGCCGTCCACAGCCTCCGCAGCTTTGGCGGCCCGAAGGATCCGGTTATTTTCAGCATGGAAATTGAGCCTCCGATTCGATGTCGTCAGCCTGGTGGATGGTGATGGCTGAGCGATGGCTCAGGACTCGGGGACGAGCTGGAATGTCTGAGCGGTGTCTCCGGCGGTGCAGGCCCATTGCTGGAGTTGCGTGCCGTTCGATGTCGAGCGGTTGGTGACGTCCAGGCATTCAGTGCCGCTGTTGCGGGCGGTGAAGGTGTAACTGCCGTTTGATTGCAGCGTGGGCAGCCACTGCTGGTTGGTGCCGCCGGTAGCGCTCCACAGCTGGATCAGGGTGCCGTTGCCGGTAGCGGAAGTGCCGCCGGTGACGTCCCATACCTCGCTGGAGTTGTTGCGACTGGCGACCTGGTAATAGCCGCCGCTGGTGGGCTGGAACTGCCACTCCTGGTTAGTGTTGCCGCTGCCGCACGCCCATTGCTGCACGGCGGTGCCGTTGGAGGTGCTGCCGCCGGTGTCGTCCACGCAGTCGCCGCTGTTGGTGTTGACGACCTGGTACCAGGTGCCCGAGCTGATGCCGCCACCTCCGCCGGATGCCAGGGTGGTGACCGAGACAGCGCTCGAAGCCGGGGAGGTGTCCCCCGCCGTGTCCGTGGCGGTGACGGTGTAGCTGTAGGCGGTAGATGGGCTCAGGCCGGTGTCTGTGTAGCTGGTCCCGGTGGTGGTGCCGACCTGGGTTCCGTTGCGGTCTATGTCGTAGGTGATGGTTCCCGACCCGCCGGTCGAGGCGCCCCAGCTCAGCGTGGTGCCGCTGCTGGTGGTGTTGGACGAGGTCAGGTTGGTCGGCGCGCTGAGTGAGCCTCCGGTGCTGGTGGAGCCGGGGGTCCAGGTGAACGTGGCGACGGCCCCGGCGGGCAGGGTGTAGTTGAAGTACTGGCCGTTCTCATCCACCCCGAAGGTGTTCGCGCTCGAGGTGTTCGAGTTCAGCACCACCAGCGCGTCGGAGCCGTTTGGGTTCTGGAAGGCGACGTCCTCGATGTTGCCCGAGCCGAAGGTGTTGGAGCCGATGCGCACCGCACCGGGCTTTACGAACTTGCTGACCTGGCCGAGGCTGTAGTACTCGGCGTTGTACGTCGCGGTGTCGGCGGAGTTGTCGACGGTGACGAGCGCGGTGCAGGTGGTGCAGTTCATGCTCGGCCCGCCGCTCGGGTTCAGCGCCATGTTCCAGGTGACGACCGACTTGCTGTAGTTGCGGATCCCGTCGACGACCAGGTTCTCCAGCTCCCAGTCGAGCGTGTCGGCGAAAGTGTCCGACACCGGAGAGGACTGCGAGCCGGAGCATTCGGTTTCGTAGGTCCCGTACGACGGGTACTCAGCCTCAACCGTGGACTGTGCGCTCGGGTCCCCGGCGTAGCAGTGCCAGGCGGTGCCGGTCACGTACTGCGCGGCCGAGGAGTCGCCGAGCACGGTCTCCGGGAAACTCGGGTCGTTCCAGTTGTGGTCGTAGGCCAGGATCCCGGTGTTCAGCCCGGCCGCCCGGATCGCCGGCCCCAGGTTGTTCGCGATGAAGTTGGCCTCCTGAGTGGAGGTGAACGTCGAGCCCGGGTAGTTCGACGGCGAGTACTCCGGCTCGTTCTGCGGCGTGATCAGCGAGATGGGCACCCCGGCCGCGTCGTACGCCTGGATGAACTTGACCAGGTAGTTGGCGAAGACCTGGTAGTCGGCGCTGTTGAGGGTGCCACCGATCATCGAGCCGCTGGTCTTCATCCAGCCGGGCGGGCTCCACGGGGTGGCCATGACGGTGACGTTCGGGTTGATGCTCAGCGCTTGCTTGAGCACCGGGATGATGTAGGCCTGGTCATGCGCGATGGAGAAGTTGGCCAGCGTCGGGTCGGTCTGCCCGGCGGGCATGTCGTCATAGCTGAACAGTGACTGCGAGAAGTCCGACGCCCCGATCGGCTGCCGCAGGAAGTCGAGGCCGATCCCCTGGTTCGGGTCGAACAGATTGGTCATGATCTGGTTGCGCAGCGGGGAGTTATAGACCAGCCAGGCCGAGGAGTCGGTGAACGAGGCGCCGAAGCCGGTCATGGTCTGGTACGTGGTCGAGGGGCTGACGGTGATGACCTGGCTCTGCGAACTGGACCCCGGGGCGAACGTCGCTCCGGCCTGCGAGGTGAGCAGCTGGCTCTGGTTGGTTGTGGTCTCCGTGACGGAAACCGCCGGCCCGGATGCTGCATGCGCCGCGCTTGGACTCATCACGGCGATTCCGGCGACGAGCGCCACTGCGCCAAACGATGCCGTCATTGTTTTGATGCGGGACATGGTCCTCCTTCAGAACCTGACCGACTTTCCCGGTCCCCCCGCCAACGATGAAACAAAATGTAACACTTTGGAACGCTTTCGTTACGATGATGTAAGCAGTCTGGAATAGTGCTGTCAATAAGCAAATGCTGGGAATGGGCGGTCGTCAGGCCGGGAGCTATGCTGCCTATCGTGGAACAAATGCGTGTAACAAAATGAGTGGGGCGCGCAGCCAGCGTGTTACTGTCCGGGACCTCGCCGCGGAGACGGGCGTGTCCATCGCCACCGTCTCACGCGTGCTCAACAACCAGGCCCACGTGGCCCCGCACACGCGCGAGCTCGTCCAAGCGGCCGCCGAGCGGCTCAGCGGGCAGGCGCCCGGCCCGCTGACGATCCCGGCCCGCGTGACCCGGGGCTCCGTCTACCTGCGCTGTCCTTATCTGCTGACCGACTACTTCGGCCTCATCGTTTCGTCCATCGCCGAGACACTTGAGCTGCACGACAGGCCCCTGCTGCTCAACGCGGGAGAAGCCGCGCAGCAGGCAGCGGTCTTGCCCACCCTCGCATCCCGGCCCGGCATCAGCGGCGCCATCATCGTTTTGCCGCCGGAACCCAGCGAGCAGCTCGTGGATCTGCGAGCCCACGGGTTCCCGTTTGTCGTGGTGGATCCCCGCGTCCCGATGCCGCGCGACATCGCAGCCGTGTCGGCGGCGCACTTCGCCGGAGCCCGCACCATCACCAGGCACCTGGTCGACCTGGGACACCGGCGCCTCGGTGTGATGGCAGGGCCGCACAACTGGCTCGCGAGCGATGCGCGCCTGGCCGGGCACGCGTCGGTTCTGGCGAACGTCGGTGTGCTGCCCGATCCGGAGCTGGTCCGTAGCGGCGAGCCGACCGCGCAGTTCGGCTACCACGCGGCTGGCGAGCTGCTTGACCTGCCACAGCCCCCAACCGCGCTCATCGGCTTCAACGACAAGGTCGCCGTCGGTGCTCTGGCCGCGGCGGCGCAGCGTGGACTGCGCGTACCCGAAGACCTCTCTGTCGTCGGCTTCGACGACATCGACATCGCTCAGGCCACCCGTCCCCTGCTCACAACCGTGCGTCAGCCACTACAGGAAATGGGGCGCCTCTCAGTCAGTCTTCTCATCCGGCTCATAGAGCGTCAGCGGCTCGACGCGCTGCACGTCGAGCTGGCCACAGAACTGGTCGTGCGTGACTCCACCGGCCCGGCTCCTCCCGGATAGCTAGTGAGCCCGGGAAAGGCTACTTAAGCAGCTGCCTTGCCATGACCATGCGCTGGATCTGGTTGGTGCCCTCGTAGATCTGGGTGATCTTCGCGTCCCGCATCATCCGCTCGACCGGGTAGTCGTTGACGTAGCCGTAGCCGCCGAGCAACTGCACCGCGTCGGTCGTCACCGCCATCGCCACGTCGGACGCCAGGCACTTGCAGGCCGAGGAGAAGAACGTCAAGTCCGGCACCTGCTCGCCGGCCATGGCCCGCTCCGAGCGCGCCGCGGCCGCGTACGTGAGCTGCCGCGCGCCCTCCAGCTTCATGCCCATGTCGGCGAGCATGAACTGCACGCCCTGGAAGTCAGCCACCGGCTTGCCGAACTGCTTGCGCTCCTTGACATAGCCAACCGCGTAGTCGAGCGCGCCCTGGGCGATGCCCAGCGCCTGCGCCGCGATGGTGATGCGGGTGTGGTCAAGGGTTCGCAGCGCGATCTTGAACCCCTTCCCCTCCTCGCCAATCAGCCGGTCCGCCGGAATCTCGCAGTTGTCGAAGTAGAGTTCCCGAGTGGGCGAGCCCTTGATGCCCAGCTTGTGCTCGGGCGCTCCGAAGCTGAAGCCGGTATCGCCATCCTCGACCACGAACGCGGAGATGCCGTTAGGACCTGAGGCGGGGTCGGTCACCGCCATCACGGTGTAGAACTTCGACACCCCGGCGTTGGTGATCCAGCGCTTGACGCCGTTGAGCAGGTAGCCCCCGTCCGTCCGGACGGCGCGGGTGCGCATCGCGGCCGCGTCCGAGCCGGCCTCCGGCTCGGACAGCGCGTAGGAGAACATCGCCTCGCCGCGCGCGACCTGCGGCAGGTACCGCTGGTTGACCTCGGCCGACGCGCCAAGCAGCAGCGGCATCGTGCCGAGCTTGTTCACGGCAGGGATCAGCGAGGACGTCGCGCAAGCGCGGGCGACTTCCTCGATGACCAGCACGCTCGCCAGGGCGTCGCCGCCGGCGCCGCCGTACTCTTCCGGGATGTGCAAGGCGTGAAAGTCGGCCTTGACCAGTGCCTCATAGACGTCCCACGGAAACTCCGCGGTCCGGTCGATGTCGGCCGCCCTGGGCGCGATCTTGTCATCCGCGAGCGCGCGGACCGCCTCGCGCAGCGCCTCGTGCTCTTCGGAGAGTGCGAAACTGCTCATTACCCGATCGTAACCGGGATCCTGGTCAAGCCGCCTTATCGTGCTCCCCGGCATGCGGGCCGGTTAGCCGGGGCATCGACACGGCGTGCGCCGGCCGGCGCGGCAAGAGTTCGGAACGCTGCACGATACCCCGCGGGGCGGCATGCTTCCCGCTGCTGCGATATAGCCCGAAGACACGAAACGGACGGCTTTTGGCGACCGAGAACGCCATGCTTCCCCCAACCCAACCCCAACCGTACGCAGTCCCGGCCGATCTCCCCAGACGACCGGATGCAACCAGTCCCGTTCCGGTTGCCTGCGCAACCAGAATGCCCCCATCCGTCACGGACAAAACAGGCCCACGGAGCACCGTGGCCAAACCGATATCTGACCAGGAACGCGAGCACGTCGCCGAGGAGAGGAGGAGGGGATCCGTTCGGGATGAAGAGCTAGAGCATGGAGCGCAGCGCGGCACCTTTCGCACGGGCCTGCTCCGTGAGCCGAGCCTGGAAATCCGTCATTTTCGCCCTCAGCCCGGGGTCCGTCACAGCCAGTATCCGAACCGCGAGTAGCCCCGCATTGCGTGCGCCGCCAACCGCCACCGTCGCCACCGGAATGCCTGCTGGCATCTGCACGATCGACAACAGCGAATCCATGCCGTCCAGGTGCTTCAGCGGCACGGGGACGCCGATCACCGGCAGCGGCGTCACCGACGCCAGCATTCCCGGCAGATGCGCGGCGCCGCCCGCACCGGCGATGATCACCTTGAGCCCTCGCTTTTCGGCCTGCTCGCCGTAGGCGATCATGTCCCTGGGCATGCGATGCGCCGATACCACGTCAGCCTCATAGCGGACGCCGAACTCCTCGAGGGCCTCCGCCGCGGCACCCATCACGGGCCAGTCCGAGTCGCTGCCCATGACCACGCCGACCGCCGCCGCTTCTGCTCGCACGGCCAATAGCGTAGCCGGTGCGCCGTCAGCGCCGACCGTTGACCACGACGCGCGACACGCTCTCCTGGTACATGCCCGCGCCGTTCGGCGGCAGCAGGGTGAACCAGATCAGCACGTACCTGGCTTGCCGCGCGGACGACAGCTTGAGCCGGACCGTTCCGCCCACGTCGTCGGCGCGCGCGGCCACCCGCAGGTCCGACGGCGTGCCGCCGAGCCTGATCTGCAGGTCCGCTCCCCGGTAGAGGCTGAGGTCGATCAGCATGCTGGTGATCGTGACCGTCCTGCCCATGTCGAGCAGCAGGCCGGTACCGCTCTTGAGCAGGCCGAACCGCGGCGAAGCGTACCAGTCGGTCTGCCACGGCGACGGCGCGCCGTCGGTGATGGCGAACTGCGCGCTCTGCGGGTTGTCACCGTCGGCCGTGCCGTCCGGGCCGAACGCCATCGCGAGCTTGATGGGCAGCCAGGTCACCGGGAGGGCGCGGGGCGCCTTCCGTGCCGCGTGCGTCTTGGGCTTCTTGGCTGGCGTGGGCTTGCTGGCTTTCGCCGGCGCCGGCTTCCCCTTCGCCGACGTCCCCGGGTTGGCGGCCTTCTGCTGCTGGACGGTGGCTGCGTTGCCAGCGGCGTTGTGCTGGCGCAGGTGCGAGACGATGCGACTGCCCGCGAATCCGGCGACGGCCAGGGCTATGACGACGAGGATCGCGACACCCGTCACCCAACGGCGACTGCGGGTGCGGGCCCGCCACGCCGAGGGCGGGCGAGGCTTCACGGAGGCCGACACGGGAGGCTGCACGGGGGGCTGCGCGGACGGCGGCACGGAGGGCTTCGCGGTGGGCGGCGCGGGCGGGGCGGTGGCGGCCGCGGGGGTTACTTCTGCGGCGGCCGTGAATTCCTCATCGCTAAACGTGAATTCAGGGTCGGCTATCGCGAAATCCGGATCTTCGATCGAGAACTCGGGGTCCGCTATCGCGAAATCCGGGTCGGCGACCGCCGGCATGTCGATCACGGTGGGAGGCTCGGGCACGGTCGCGACCGACGATCCGGCCAAGTCCTGGCCCTGCGCGAACGCGCTCCGCGCACCCGCCGCGGCGCCCGCTTGTCCCGCGTCGAAGTCACGGATAAGCGGCTGAGCGTCGATGCCGACGGCACCCGCGATCGCGCGGACGTAGCCGCGCGCGTAGAGGTCACCGCCGCAAGCCGCATAATCGTCCTGCTCAATGCAGCGGATGACCGCTTCCCGGATCTTGGTGCGCTCGCTCAGCTCATCAATCGTCAGACCGGCCCGATAACGCGCCTCGGCCAGCGCTTCGCCAATTGTCACGAACCCTCCCCTCGGGACCCTATCGCGATCAATATTGCGAGACAGGTTAGTTCGGAGATGATCGGTCAGTGGGCGTAATCGATACTTTTGCGCGGCTAGTCGCCGTCTTCGGTTCCCCAGCGCAGGTAGCTCGCCGCGCGCCGGGCGCGGTCCCGCACCGACACTAGGTCGTCCCCGGGTTCGCCGACGATCGTGACGTGCCCGATTTTCCGGCCAAGGCGCACTTCCTTGCCATAGAAATGCACCTTGACAGCGGGATCCGCGGCCATCACGTGGATATACCTGTCGTAAATGTCCGGATCCGTGCCGCCCAGCAAGTTGGCCATCACGGTGAATCCGCCCGGCGAGGACAGCGCGCAAGAGCCCAGCGGCAGGTCGAGCACCGCCCGCAGGTGCTGCTCGAACTGCGAGGTTCCGGCCCCCTCGATCGTCCAGTGGCCGCTGTTGTGCGGCCGCATCGCCAGCTCGTTCACCAGGAGCCCGCCAGACCGGGTCTCGAACAACTCGACCGCCAGCAGGCCGAACACGCCAAGCGACGAGGCGATCCGCAACGCCATGGCCTGCGCGGACTCGGCCGACGAGGCGTTCAGGCCCGGCGCGGGGGCGATCACCTCCCGGCAGATGCCGTCCACCTGCACGGTCTCCACGACCGGGTACGCCGCGCCCTGGCCGGACGGCGAGCACGCGACGAGGGCGGCAAGCTCCCGGCGGAACGGCACGAACTCCTCGGCGAGCAGCGCGACGCCGTGCCCAAGCACGTCGGCGGCCTCGGCGGGAGACGAGCACACCCACACCCCCTTGCCGTCGTACCCACCACTCACGGCCTTGAGCACAACCGGCCACGAGCCGCCGGGCGCGCGGCAAAACGCCTCGACATCCGCCACAGAAGACACCGGCGCGTATCGCGGGCACGGCACGCCGAGCGCGGTCAGCCGGTCTCGCATCGCCAGCTTGTCCTGGGTGTACCGCAGCGCGACCGATCCCGGCCGGACCAGAAGGCCAGCGGACTCGAGGCTGGTCAGGATTTCCGCGGGCACGTGCTCGTGGTCGAACGTGACCACATCGCACTCGCAGGCGAAGGACTCGACGTCGGACAGCGACAGGTGCGACCCGATCGCCACGTCGTGTGTTACAAGCGCCGCGCTCTCCGAAGCCGACTCCGCGAGCACGCGGAACGTCGCGCCCAGACCGATCGCGGCCTGCGCCGTCATCCGCGCCAGCTGTCCGCCGCCGACCATGCCCACGATGGGCATCCCGGTGCCCGATTTACGAGGAATTGGACCAGCGGATGTTGATGCAGAAAACACGCGCTGTAGCCTACGCGGAACAACGCAATCCTGGGTACAACCACCATGGCGACTCGAGACCGCGACGTTGCGAGACGCGACCGCCAGCCACGCCACGCATCCTTGCTAGTCATGGGAGAGATGATGACGACGGTCAGCGACGCAGATATTGAAGTTCGCGAGGGAACGTACGGCGACAAAGTCATCGCCGTCGAACCTGGAGGCGCGGAGTTCATCCCGCTGGAGGAGCGCCACGGGCGCCCGCTTCAGCTTTTCTGGACGTGGACATCTCCGAACATGGAGTTCGCCACTATTTTCGTCGGCATCCTGGCGATCGCCGCGTTCGGCCTGAGCTTCTGGGAAGCCGTCATCGCGATCCTGCTCGGAAGCGCGCTCGGCGGCATCACCCAGGGCATCCTCTCTGCCCGCGGCCCGACGTTCGGCGTGCCGCAGATGGTGCTGAGCCGCCTCGGCTTCGGCTACTGGGGGAACGCGCTGCCCGCCGGGATCAACGCCGTCGTCGCGGGGATCGGCTGGTTCGCGGTCAACAGCGTCAGCGGCGCGCTCGCACTGAACACCCTCACCCACTTGCCGCAGGTGGTCTGCCTGCTGATCATCGTGGTCATTCAGATCGCGGTCGCGTACCTCGGGTACAACCTGATCCACGTCTTCGAGCGGTACGCGTTCCCTGTGCTGGCGATCATCTTCCTGATCGCGAGCGGGGTAATACTCTCCAAGGCGCACCCGGCCGCGACCCACTCGACGTTCCCCGGCGCGTTCTTGATCGAGCTCGGCGCGACGTTCGGGTACGCGGTGGGCTGGAACCCGTACGCGGCGGACTACACCCGCTACTTCAAACCGGACACCAGCAAGGTCGCGATCGCCTGGTGGGCCGGGTTCGGCCTGTTCCTGTCCTGCGCGCTCCTTGAGATCGTCGGGGCGGCAGCCGGGACGGCGGTCAAGGACTCGGGCGTGTTCCTGGGCAGCAACCCGACCGGCGCGTTCACCGGCCTGATGCCGAGCGTGCTCGCCGACTTCACGCTGCTGGCGATCGCGCTCGGCGCCGTGGCGGCAAACGCGCTGAACATCTACTCCGGGGCGATCTCGTTCACCGCGCTCGGCTTCAAGCTGCCGCTGGCGCTGCGCCGGGCGCTCGTAGCCTTGGTGTTCGGCGCGATCGGGTTCTTCCTCGCCTGGTCCGGGCTGCACAACGCGGGCACGAAGTACAACAACTTCCTGCTGATCATCGCCTACTGGATCGCGCCCTGGCTGGCCGTCGTGTTCTGCGACCAGATCCTGCGCCGCCGTCAGCGGCCGGACCGGATCGAGCACCTGCTCTTCGACAGGAAGTACTCGAACTGGGCGGGCCCGGTCGCCATGGCGGTCGGGGCGGGCGTCTCGATCTGGCTCTTCGCGAATCAGACGGAATACCTCGGATTGGTTCCCAAGCACATCGGTTCTGCCGGCGATCTCACGTTTGAGGTCGGCTTCGTGCTCACCGCCGTGATATACCTCACGTGGCGGCTTGTAGCGGACCGCTCGTCTCGCGCGGCGCCGGCCACCGAAACTCATGCGCATCAGGTGTAACGGAACTTTTAGACGGTTCACAGCTTCTCGTGAAAAAACGTCGACTACGTTAGATGCGCAGCATGAGGAGAGAGGCAGTCTGCGCATGGCCCGACGCGTCGCCGGTCTTTACGACCGTGTGCGGCACCTCATACCGGAACTCGCCAAGTTCGGTGTCGTCGGCGGCATCGGCGCCGTCATCGACTTGGGCGGCGCCGCGGTACTGCACGGGCGCTACCACCAGGAACCGCTCACCGCCAAGGCCGTCTCGATCTCGATCGCGACGGTCGTCACGTACATCGGTTCCCGGTTCTGGACGTTCCGGCACCGGGAGAACCAGGCGCTGCACCGTGAGACGGTGCTCTTCTTCGCGCTTAACCTGGTGGGCCTGATCATCGCCGAGGTGGTGATCGCATGTACCACCTACGTCCTCGGTTTCAAGGACCCGATCGCGTACAACCTCGCCAGCCTGATCGGCACCGGTCTCGGCACCATCTTCCGATTCTTCGCGTACCGCAAGTGGGTGTTCCTCGCGCCCGCCGCGCCGCAGGCCCCGGCTGTGCAGACGGCCACCTACGCGCCGTGGGAGCCGATGCGGGAACAGTCATCGTCTCTGGCGTGGGAGCAGGAACCGGTCATGGCGTCGCCGTACTTCGCTCCGCAGGCGCAGCAGCCGCGCGAGGTCATGCTGGAAAATTCAGTCTTCCCGAACGGTGTCGTGGCACCTCATCTCGCGACCGCCACCGCCCCTCCGGTGTCGTCCGGCCAGGGGTGGTCCACCGCCCCGTCCAGGCCGGCGGCCCGCCCGGCGAACCCCGGCCCGCGCACCCCGGGCCGCCACCGCAAGACCCGTTGAGCTCTGCTAGCCCCGTTGAACTTAGGCCGGGCCGGCGCGGGTTTGGCCGCGGTCGCCTGGGGGGTGACGCGGGAGAAATACCGCGAAGACCGGGGGCCTGCGGCGCGCGAGCACTATGCGGCCGCCGTCGGCCGCCGCCATCGTGCGAGCTAGCGCGAGGCCGAGGCCCGTCCCTTCCGGCCGTCCGCTGACGCTGCGCTCGAAGATGCGGGACACGAGTTCGGCCGGAACCCCCTCGCCCTCGTCCTCGACCTCGATCACGACCGAGCTAGCGGACTGCGATCGGCGGATCGTCACCGTCCCCTTACCGTGCATCAGCGCGTTGTCCAGCAGGGTCGCGATCACCTGGGCCAGACCGCCGGGGGTCACGTACGCCTGCAACCGGGACTCGCCGATGAGCACCATCTTCCGGCCGGCCCGCCGGAACGCCGGTTCCCACTCGGTGATCTGCTGCAGCACGATCCTGTCGACGCTGATGTAAGCCGCGGACCCCGCGGCCACCCGGCGCGCCGGGCTCAGCAGTTGGCTGACGACGTCGGCGAGGCGCTCCGCCTGGGCCAGCGCGGCGGTGCCCTCGTCGCGAACTACCTCAGGGTCGTCGGCCGAGGCGATCATCTCCTCCAGCCGCATCGACAGCGCCGTCAGCGGCGTCCGCAGCTGGTGTGAGGCGTCGATCGCGAGCTCCCTGTCGGCGGTCAGCAGGTGCGTGACCCGGCGGGCCGCGCTGTCCAGGCCGTCCGCGACCTGGTCAAGTTCGGGCACGCCATACCGGCGGCCCACCGGCCGCGGGTCACCGGTGGCGAGCCGTCCGGCCGCCTCCGCGAGCTCCTCTACCGGCCGGGCCGCCCGGCGGGCGAACAGCCAGGCGAGGACCACCGTCACGCAGCCGGAGGCCACGAGCAGGGGCAGGCCAAGCCACAGCAAATAGGGATCCCGGTTCGCGGCGACGACCAGCAGCGGGACGCTGGCCAGCAGCGCCGCGACCGCGGCGACGGCCGTCGCGGTCAACCACAGCCGCCGCCGCACCGCATCAGCTCCCCGGCTCAGTCGCCACGCTCGAAGCGGAACCCGACGCCGCGAACGGTCGTGATGAACCGCGGGCTGTGCGCGTCGTCGCCCAGCTTGCGGCGCAGCCACGAGATGTGCATGTCCAGCGTTTTGGTCGACGTCCACCACTTGGCGTCCCAGACCTCTCTCATGATCTGCTCGCGCGTGACGACCTTTCCGGCGTCCCGCAGCAGGATCCACAGCAGGTCGAATTCCTTGGTGGTGAGGTCGAGCTCGACGTCGCCATGCCAGGCACGGCGCGCCTCCGCGTCGACCCGCACGCCGTGCACAGAACCGGGGCTCTCGGCGGTGCCACGGCGCAATAGCGCGCGGACCCGCGCGAGCAGTTCAGCGAGCCGGAACGGCTTGGTCACGTAGTCGTCGGCGCCGGCGTCAAGCCCGACCACCGTATCCACCTCGTCGGCGCGGGCGGTCAGGATGAGCACGGGTACCGAGTGCCCCTCGGCCCGGACACGGCGGCACACCTCGAGGCCGTCCAGTTCGGGCAGGCCTATGTCCAGCAAGATCAGGTCGACCCCGTCGGACAGTGCCCGGCCGAGTGTGGCCGGCCCGTCCTCGGTGACCTCCACCTGATACCCCTCCCGGCGCAGCGCGCGGGATAGAGGCTCGGAGATGGAGGTGTCGTCCTCGGCGAGCAGCACTCGGGTCATGACTAAATAGTAAAGCCACGGTAAAGCTCTGTTGCCCCCGGGGCACGACCCCCCGGTGACCCCCCGTATGAGGGGACTGCCCGTCCCCCCATACCCCCCTGGGCCGGCATCGCCGGCGAATCACGCCTCGGTCGTGCGCGTGCGCGGGCCCGCTCGCAGGACCTGGGAGGGGAGTGTGTGCCCGACCGCGGCTTCGGCTTGCGCGGCCGCCTCGAGCAGAGCAGCGAGCGAGATTCCGGTGTCGATGCCCATGTCTTCGGCCATGTGGACCAGTTCCTCTGTCGCGATGTTGCCGGTCGCGCCGGGGGCGTACGGGCAGCCGCCGAGCCCGCCCACAGAGGCGTCGAAGTCGGCGACGCCGAGCTCCATCGCGGCGAGCACGTTGGCCAGGCCGGTGCCGCGGGTGTTGTGGAAGTGCAGGTTGAGCGGCACGTCGGGATGGGCGTCGCGGAAGGCCCCGACGAGCGCTCGCACCCGCGTCGGCGTGGCCATCCCGGTCGTGTCGCCGAACGACACCGAGTCCGCGCCGTCACGGATCGCCCGGGACGCGACCGCCACCACGCGCTCGACGGGCACGTCTCCCTCGTACGGGCAGCCCCACGCGGTGGACACGATCGCCTGCACGGTCGCGCCTTTGACGTGCGCCATGGCGAGGACGGCCGCGATCTCGTCGAGCGACTCGCCGGTCGTGCGGTTCACGTTCTTCAGGTTGTGAGTCTCCGAGGCCGACACGACGACCTCGAGCTCAGTCACCCCGGAGTCAAGGGCGCGGACCGCGCCGCGAAGGTTGGGCACGAGCGCCGAGTACCGCACGCCCGGCGAGCGACTGATCCGCGACCACACCTCATCCGCGTCGGCCATTTGCGGTATCGCCGACGGGCGGACGAACGAGACCGCCTCGATCCGCTCCACCCCGGTCTGCGACAGCGCGTCGACCAGCGACACCTTGGCTTCGGTGGAAATGGGGTCCTCGTTCTGCAGCCCGTCCCTGGGTCCGACCTCCCGCAGGGAGATCGTTGACGGCAGTTCCCAGCTCACAGTCCCAGGCTAACCCCATCCCTGGGACTATTGCTCACCCGGCCACCGCGGGGGCCGCTTCTCGGCGAAGGCCGCGATCCCCTCCCGCCGGTCAGCCGACAACACCGCGGTACGCCAGGCCGCGTCCTCGATGTCCAGCGCGGGCTGCAGCGTGACCCCCCAGCCGTTGCGCAGGGCCCGCTTGGCCGCCCGCACGGCCACCGGCGAGTTCGCCGCGATCGTGGATGCCACCTCCAGGGCTGCCGCACCTGCCTGACCGGCCGGGACGCGGCGAGCGACGAGACCGATCCGGGTCGCTTCGTCGATCGCGACGCGGCGGCCGGTCAGTACGAGGTCGGCGGCGACGCCGGCGCCTAGCCTGCGCAGCGCTAGCTGCGTGCCGCCGCCGCCGGGGACGAGCCCGACGGTCACCTCGGGCAAGCCGAACACAGCCGTTTCGTCGGCGACGATGATGTCGCAGCTCATCGCGAATTCGCAGCCGCCGCCAAGGGCGTATCCCTGAACCGCGGCCACAGTGGGCTGCGGAAGCCCCAGCACCCCGCCGAACGCCGCGCGGAACACCTTTCGCTGCCGCAGGATCTCCGCGTCCGTCATGGCGTTGCGTTCCTTCAGGTCCGCCCCCGCACAGAACGCCTTTGTCCCCGTCGCGCTCACCACGACGGCGCGCACGGTCATGTCGGCGCCCAGCGCGGCGGTCGCGACGGCCAGCGACTCCGCCATCGCGGTATTCAGCGCGTTCAGCGCCTCAGGGCGGTTCAGCACGATCTCCGCCACGAATCCCTCATGACGGCGCACGCTGATGCCGCTGTGAACGTCGGTCACGGACCGTACGTTAGCCCATCACCCGCGCGGTCCTCCCGGTCGGCCCGCAGTCGCTCCTCCTCGACAAGCTGGAACAACGTGGACTGCACGTGCTCCACGTGCGGGATCTCGGTCAGCATGATCTCGCCGTGCTCACCGGCCGACTCCACGATCAGCGTGCCGCAGCCCAGCATGCGGTCAAGCAGTCCTTTGCGGAATGAGACGTCGGTGATCCGCGACAACGGGATGTCCCGGCCGGTACGCGCGATAATGCCGTCCCGCAGCCGCATCCGGCGCGTGGTCAGCTGGTACACGGTCGTGCGCCAGCGGAGCAGCGGATACGTCAGCCACCACATGAGCAGCACGATCGCGACCGCGGCCGCCGCCAGCCGCTCAATCGCCGCGGCCTTGCCCGGCGGGATCAGCACCTCTCCCACGAGCAGCGCGGCGACCACGATGAACGCGAGCGCGAGCGGCCGGACCAGCGTCTTCCAGTGCGGATGCAAGACTTCCACGGACTCCTCGCCCGGCGACAGCCGCCGTTCATGTTCCATACCGGACATGTTAGGACGCCAGGCCGCCCAATAGTCGGAGACACAAGGTGCCACCGAAACGTGTTGCAACTCGTGGGATCGGACGCTGCGATTTATTTGCGATTTGCGGTGCTCTAACACCGCAAATCGCAAATAAATACCAGACGCCCCCGGCGACAGCAAGCCACTCGTGGCGGGGCTGTGGACAATCGTGATGGTTATCCACAGACCGTAGTCCGCTAGTGCCTCCGGGTGGAGTACTGGCGGATGGTTTCTTCATGACATCGATAAGTGACCGCTCTCAGACGCTCGACGATCATCTCGCTTCGCGAGATGGTGTCCTTGACAGCCGTTCAGTTCTTGCGCATATGACACAGGATGCGCTTCGATGGCGCTTGAAGTCAGGCCGCTGGCAGCAGCCATGCCGCGGCGTCATCGTGGCCCAGTCTGGCCCGCTGAGCAAGATGCAGATACTCCGTGTCGCGGCTTTGTGGGCTGGGAGCGGCTCGGCATTAGGCGGCCTTACGGCCGCGAGACTCCATGGATTTCGCGGTTTCGACGATAAAGACGATCAAATACACGTGGTCCTGCCCGCCGGTCGGGCTAAGCGGAGCACGCGCCCGCCTATGCACTTGGTTCTCCACTACTCCAGTAGCCTCACACCGGCGGACATTCAGCCGGTCAGACAGCCGCCGCGGACTCGTATCGCCCGTTCCCTGGTGGACGCCGCCGGCTGGATGCCAACCGACCGCGGCGCTCGAGCTGTCCTCGCCGCTGGAGTACAGCAGCGACTGGTACGCGCCACAGACTTGATGGCCGTGGTTGACCGCAACGAACGCCTGCGTCGACGCAAGGAGATCCGGTCTGTCCTCGCCGACATCGCCGGCGGCTCGCACGCGCTGTCCGAGCTTGACTTCACCGCGCTGGTAGTTCGGCAGTTCGGGCTGCCCGAACCCTCCAGGCAGGTGCCTCGGCTGGACGGACAGGGGCGGCGCAGGTGGCTGGACGTGTGCTGGGAAAGAGCCGGGCTTGTCGTCGAGATCGACGGCGCGGCGCACATCGACGTACTCCAGTACTGGGACGACATGGATCGCGGCAATGACCTGACGCTGGAGCACCATCGGGTCCTGCGGTTCCCGGCCTGGGTCATTCGCTATCGCTCGGCCTACGTCGCCGCCAAGATCAGGCCGCCCCTGCGCGAGGCCGGGTACGCCTGCTAGCGCACGTGGATTACGTCGCCGGCTGAGATGGGCGTGGTGGTGTGCGCTTCGCGGACGAGAAGCCTGCCGTCCGCGTCCACGTCTTCCGCGACGCCGGCCAGCGAGCGGTTACCGGGGAGTTCGACACGGACCTGGCGGCCGAGGGTGTCGCACAGCGCGCGGTACTCCGCAAGCAGGCCGGTGCGCTCCGGGTCAGGGTCGGAACGGAAGGGCAGGTAGTAGTGCTCGAGTTGGCGCAGCACCTCGCTCAGCAGCACGTCCCTGCCGACATCCGCGCCTTCGACGTGGAGCGACGTGGCAGGAAGCCCGCTTGGCGACAAGGGCAGCGCGTCAGCCGCCGTGGCCACGTTGACGCCGACGCCGATCACGACGGTCTCGCCGGATTGCTCGGCCAGGATGCCGGCCAGCTTCCTGTCCGCGACCAGGACATCGTTCGGCCACTTCAGGGTGGCCGGCACGACCGCCACAGACCGCACGGCCGTCGCGACCGCGACACCGGTCAGCAACGGCAGCCAGCCGCGGCGGGCGGGCGGTACGGTCACCGGGCGCAGCAAGACCGAGAATGTTAGCGACTCACCCGGCTGGCTCACCCAGGACCGGCCCATCCGGCCGCGGCCCGCGGTCTGTTCCTCGGCGACGAGCACCTGGCCCTCGGGCCCGCCGCGGGCCAGCAGGTCCGCGTTGGTGGACCCGGTGCGCTGCACGACGTCGACGCATGTCCAGAGTTCCATCAGTCGGCGATGGCGATGCGCAGGCGGCGGAAGCCCTTGCCCTTGTTCTCCACCTTCACCACCGACATGCGCCCGACCTGGGACGTGGACGCCACGTGGGTGCCGCCGTCCGCCTGCTGGTCGAGGCCGACGATGTCAACGATCCTGATCTCCTTGACGTCCTGGGGTACCAGGTTCGTCGCCGTCCTGATGATGTCGGGGATCTGGAACGCCTCCTCGCGCGGCAGTTCGCGCACCACGATGCGCCGGTCACGACGCAGTTCCGCGTTGCACGCGTCCTCGACGGCCTCCTTGAAGCCGGGTGGCACAGCGTCCAGGTTGAAGTCCATCCGAGCGGAAAGCACGTCCATGTTCCCGCCGGTCACCAGGGCGCCGAAGTCGCGGAACACCACTCCGCAGAGCACGTGCAGCCCCGAATGCGTGCGCATGAGCGAGGTTCGCCGCGCATCCTCCACGGCGCCGCGCACCACGGTGCCCGGGGGCGGTAGCGGATCACCGTCCCCAGGCAGCAGGTAGAGGTCGTCGCCCTTACGCGCGTCCACGATGCTGGTCTGCACACCACCCCACAGCAGCACCCCGTGGTCCGGCGGCTGACCGCCGCCGCCCGGATAGAAGGCCGAACGGTCGAGCACGATCCCGTCTGGTCCGGAGTCCAGCACGATCGCGTCCCATTCGCGCAGCGTCTGGTCGTCTAGCTCGAGTCGATGGGTCCTACTCACGCCCCCAACCTACTGCTCCGCACGTGCCCGAGAGCGAGCACCATCCCAACGACGGCCAGCCCGGCGAGCGCCACCGAGGTGGTCTGGTACGCGTGCGCCGAGGAAAGGGCGAACGCGGCCGACACGTGCGCGGGGAGTTTTCCCGCCAGGTTCAGGTACAAGGACCCGAACGTCGCGACACCGACGACGATCCCCAACTGGTTGACGGTCACGATCACGCCGCTCGCGTCGGCGGCGATCGCGACCGGCACCCGCGACAGGACCCGGGTCATCAGCGGCCCGAAGGCGGCCGCCATCCCGCCGCCCGCGATCGCGGCCACCACGTACACCAAGACGCCGCCGTTGCCACCGGAGCCAAGCAGCAGGCCGACCCCGAGCAGCCCGGCACCGTTCAGTACGAAGCCGGACATGATCAGCTGAGCCTGGTACCGAGCGGGCACGCGCTGCCAGTTGAGGCTGACCAGCGCGAAGGCCACCGCGGCCGGCGCGAACGTCAGCCCCGCGTGCAGCGCCGAATCCCCGAGCCCGTCCTGCAACTGCAGAGCGAACCCGAACAGCCAGCCGCCGAACCCGGTCATCAGCGCGAACAGCCCGGCGATGCCGGTCGCCATGCCGGGCAAGCCGAGCAGGGCGCGGGGCAGGATCGGCTGTCCGCCACGCGCGGCGACGCGCCGCTCCACGAACCTGAGCGCCCCGAAGCCGACGACCGACGCGGCCAGCAGCGCCCAGCCCCAGGCCGGCCAGCCAAGTGGCTGCCCGAACACCAGCGGCAGCACGAACGCCAGCACAGCCGGTGTCAGCGTGAGCAGACCGGGCAGGTCGAGGGAACGCGGGCCGTCGAACCGGCCCGAAGGCAGCTTCCTGGCAAAGGAAAGCACCGCGATGCCGACAGGCACGTTGACGAGGAAGACCGGCCGCCACGTGCTGTCCGCGATGTTGGCGCTGATCAGCAGGCCGCCGACCACCTGTCCCAGGACAGCCCCGCCGGAGATCACGGCGGCGTACAGGCTCATGGCGCGCGCCCGCGGCCCCGGGGAGGTGTACGTCCGCTGGAGCAGGCTCAGCACCTGCGGGATCATCGTGGCGGCGCCGACACCCTGCACGAAGCGCAGCCCGATCAGGACTCCAGTGGACGGTGCGAGGCCGCAGCCGAGCGAGGCCAGCGTGAACAGGATTACCCCGGATAGGAACATCCGCCGGTGCCCCAGGATGTCACCGAGCCGCGCTCCGGTGACGAGGAGGACGGCGTACGCGATCGTGTACCCGGCGACGATAAGCTGCAGCCCCGCCCCGGAAGCGTGCAGATCGGCATGTATCGAGGGCGCCGCGACATTAACGATCGTGGCGTCGAGCACCGCCATGAGCTGTCCCGTGAGGACGATCGCGAGCACGACACCCGGGCGGGGGCCCCGGGCCGCGGGGCGCGAACTCGTCGCCGCCGGCGAAAGCACTTCAGTGGTGTTGGTCATGACACCGAGTCTCCGTCGTATCTTATGCTGGTACCAAGAGCCTGCTTATCCTGGTAGTAGCAACACCTGGCACGACTTGTAGACGCACGGGATGATGAGAGCGTGAGTATCGCGACCGGAATCGACCAGAAGGCGAGCAGCGCGCGGCGCACGGAGCTCGCCGCGTTCCTGCGCACCCGCAGGGAACGCATCAGCCCGGAGGACGTCGGGCTGCCGCCTGGCACCAGGCGGCGCACCAGCGGCCTGCGCCGCGAGGAGCTCGCGCAGCTCGCCGGCGTCGGCGTCACCTGGTACACCTGGCTGGAACAGGGGCGCCCGATCAACGCGAGCGTCCAGGTGCTCGACGCGGTGTCCCGCACCCTGCGGCTCGACGCGACCGAGCGCGCGCACTTGTTCAGGCTCGCCGACGTCCCTGGCTCGGCCAGCCTCCCCGGCTGCGATGACTGCCAGCTGCCCGCCGAAGTCCAGCAGATCCTCGACGCGCTGCCGCTGCCCGCCAGCGTCGTGACCGAGCGCTTCGACCTGCTGGCCTGGAACCGCACGTACGCCGCGCTGTTCCCGCGCCTCACATCCGCCCCGCCCGACGAGCGGAACACCCTCCTGTCCCTCTATACCGCCTCCGCTTGCTGTGCCCCGGTGAGCAACCAGCAGGCGCACTGCGAGTCCATGGTGGGCCAGCTGCGCGCCGCCTACGGCCGCCACGTCGGCGATCCCGCGTGGACCCATTTCATCCGCCGTCTCGAGGCGATAAGCCCCGCGTTCGCGCAGGCATGGGCGGCGCAGGACGTGGCCAAGCCGAGCATCGTCGTCAAGACCTTCCGCCACCCGGGCGTCGGCGAGATCACCGCCTCGTCCACCAGCTTCGCCGTACACGCGGTGCCCGGCGCCCGCTTGCAGGTCTACACCCCCGGCGACGAGCCGAGCAGGAAGGCGCTTGCCCGGCTGGCCGCCGGTGAAGAGGCCGACGCCCGTTTCGCTTGCTGGTCCCTCCATCATCCGGAACGGACCGTGGCGGCTGCCCTCGCCCTCTGACCCTGTACCGCTGCGGTGGCCCGCGGTTATGGTAACGGCTGTGAAGCGGTCCGCGACTGGTGCCGTGCCTGGCGGCGTCCATGGCTTCCCTGCCGCGCTGACCACTTTCGTGGGCCGGACGAGAGCGGTGACTGAGGTCGCGAGCCTCCTGGACCAGCACCGGCTGGTGACGCTGACCGGGGCAGGCGGGGTGGGCAAGACCCGGCTGGCCGGTGAGGTGGCCAAACGGGTAGCCGACCGGTTCGCGGACGGGGCGTGGCTGGTGGAGCTGGCGACGGTGCGGGACGCCGAGCAGGTGCCGGCGGCCGTGGCGGCGGCGCTGGGGATACGGGACCTGCCGAGCGTGGCGGCGGCCGATGCGCTGGGGCGGGCGCTGGCCCGACAGCAGCTGCTCCTCGTACTGGACAACTGCGAGCATGTGATCGGCGCGGCCGCCGTGCTGTGCACGGGTCTGCTGCTTACCTGCGATGACGTGCGGGTGCTTGCGACCAGCCGGGAGCCGCTGCGGGTGGCCGGGGAGTCCAGGTACCGGCTTGCGCCGCTGACCTTGCCCGATCCAGACAATGCGGCCGATCCTGACCAGTCGGAGGCGGTTGCGCTGTTCGCGGACCGGGCCCGCCTGGCCGACGCGGGTTTCGAGCTGACGGCCGAGACCGCGCCGGCGGTGGCCCGGCTGATGGCGCGCTTGGACGGGATGCCCCTGGCGATTGAGCTGGCGGCGGCGCGCGTAGAGGCGCTGGGCGTGGCGCAGCTGCTAAACCGGATCGATGACCGGTTCACGCTGCTGGAGGCCGCGGATCGGCTCGCGGCGGGTCGCCAGCGATCGCTGGCCGCCACGGTGGAGTGGAGTTACCGGCTGCTGACTGAACCAGAGCAGCGAGTCTTCCGCGCGGTGTCGGTGTTTCCTGGGCCGTTCACACTGGAGGCAGCCGAGGCGGTCGCGGGGACTGGCGCGGGGCCAGCCGTTTTGCACCTAGTGGACTGCTCGCTGCTCGTGCCGCCCCGGTCCGATCCTGACGGCCGGTCCCGGTACTTGATGCTGGAGACGCTGCGCGCCTACGGGGCCGGGCTGCTGACCAAGGCAGCCGAGGACGACGCCGTCGCGACCGCGCTGGCCGGGCACGCGCTGCGCGTGGCCGAGGATGCCTTGACGGGGCTGGCCACAGGCACCGGGGAGGTGGCCGCCGCCCGCTGGCTGGACGCCGAAGACGCCACCTTGCGCCAGGCGCTGCACTGGGCCATGGAGCACGATACGGACGTGGCGCCGCGGCTAGCGACCGCGCTGGCGTGGTGGTGGCAAGTCAGGGGCCAGCTGGCGAGTCAGGTGCCGCTGCTGCGGGAAGCCACCGACCGCGCGCCCGCGGGCAGCGACGCGTGGTGCAACGGGCACACCTGGCTCGGTCAGGCGGCGCTGAATTCGGCCAATCCGGCCGAGGCGCTGCGCCACTTCACCGCGGTGCGCGACGCCATGGGGGGCCGGGGGCCGATCCCGCTACTGGCCAGATGCCTCAGTGGCCGGTCAGCGACGTTGCTTGGAATGAGCCGGATCAGCGAGGCGGCCAACGATGCCCGGCACGCCCTGGCCGTGGCCAGGCAGGGTGACCACCCCGCTTCCCAGGCGCTGGCGCTGGCGGTCCTCAGCCTCGTCGCCTGCGCCGGCGGCGACCCTGACGGCGCCGTGCAGCTGGCCAGTCAGGTGGAGCAGCTCACCACCGACATGCACGGCCCGACGGCCCGGGTGTGCAGCCATATCTTGACGACCGTGCTGATCGCGGTGGATGACCCGGCTGCCGCCGAGCGTGTCTGCGCGGCCGGGCTCGCTCGATCCAGGGACACGGGCGACCTTTGGAACCTGGGGAACATGCTGGAGAAGATGGTGGTCCTCGACCTCGGCTCGGGCCGTTTCGAGGACGCCGCGGCCCACCTGCGGGAAGCGCTCCAGACCGCCCTGCGGATCGGCGGACGGGCAAGACTGCTCGACGACCTGGACTGCTGCGGGTACCTGTGCGCCATGACCGGCCGGTACGCCGACGCCGTCACGGCCTGGGCAGCGGTGGTGGCGCTCCAGGGGCACGAGGGGTTCTCGGTACCGTCACGTCCGGATATGCCCGAGGGCTGGTTCCAGCGGCAGGAACCCCTGCGTGCGGCGCGGGAGGCGCTCGGACCGGACGAGGCGCGGGCGGCCGAGGAACGCGGCGCGACGATGAGCCTGGCCACCGCGGCCGAGTACGCCCTCATGCTGACCGCCCCTGACCCGCAGTCGACGGCCGCGGCACCGGGCCAGGAAAGGCTGAGCACCCGGGAACGGGAGCTGGTCACCCTGGTCGCCCAGGGATATACCGACGCACAGATCGCCGCCCAGCTGTACATCAGCGTGCGCACCGTCCGCTCCCACCTGGACCGCATCCGCGATAAGACCGGCTGCCGGCGTCGCGCCGACCTCACCCGCCTCGCCCTCAGCGCCGGCCTCGTCTAACGCTGCCGCTGTGGGTAATTCGGCCCCGGCCGCGACCGCGCGGCAAGAGGGGTAAGTCGGCCCCTGCCGCGAACCCCGGCGGGCGAGCGAGCCTGTAGCTGAGGGGCCGGGGAACCGGCCAGATCCGAGCAGACAGGACAAGGCAATGGTCACACAACTCAACCGCCAGGGAACTCAGGCCAGGACGACAGAGCAGAGCGCCTCGGGTCGCCGCGGACGGCTCCGGCGAGCATGGCACCGCATTCGCCTGACCGTTGACGAGATGAACTACGCGGGGCGGCGGATCGTCGAGCTGCAAGCGCCGTGGATCGTTGACGACCAGTGGCACAGGAGATAACCATCGAGGGCGCAGCCGACCGCCAACCCTGGTCAACCGGTGTTCTGCAGGCCGGCGGCGATGCCGCTGACCGTGAGCAGCAGCAGGCGCTCGTTGGACTCGCGTTCCTCGGGAGCCTTGTCCGCGCGCAGCGCGGACAAGGCCCGCAGCTGGAGGTAGGACAGCGCGTCCACGTACGGGTCGCGCAGCACGACCGCGCGGGACAGCACGGGGCGGTTGGCGAGCAGCCGGTCGTGCTCGGTGACGGCCAACACGAATTGCCTGGTCAGGTCGTATTCTGCGAGCACCGTGGCGGTCAGGTCGTCCCGGCCGCCGAGGTCGAGGTAGCGGGCGGCGATCGCACGGTCCGTCTTTGCCAGGCTCATCTCGGCGTTGTCGAGCAGCGTGGCGAGCAGCGGCCACTCGTGGTAGGCGCGGCGCAGCTCACCCATCCCCGCCTCCGCGTCGGCCGCGGCCAGGCCGCTGCCGAGGCCGTACCAGCCGGGCAGGTTGAGCCTGGTCTGCGCCCACGCGAACACCCACGGGATGGCCCGCAGGTCCTCAAGACCCATCGGCCCCCCACCGTGCCCGCGCCGGGCGGGCCGTGAGCCTATCCGCAGCCCGGAAATCTCCTCAAGCGGGCTGACCCGCGCGAACCAGCCCGCGAACCCGTCGGTCTCCACCAGCGCGCGGAACGCCGTCCGCGCCGCGTCGTCGACCTTGGTGGTAAGCGCGCGAAACGTGGTCGCCGCCGCGCCGTTGCGTGCGGCCACCGACGGCGAGGACGCCAGCAGCACCGCGGAGGTGACCTGCTCCAGGTGGCGCAGCCCGATCGCCGACCTGCCGTACCTGGCGAAGATCACCTCGCCCTGCTCGGTGACCTTGAACCGGCCGTCCACCGACCCGGGCGCCTGCGCGAGCACCGCCCGGCCCGCCGGCCCGCCACCCCGGCCGAGCGCGCCGCCACGCCCGTGGAACAGCGTCAGCTTCACGTCGTGCTCGGCCGCCCAGGCGGCCAGCTTCGCCTGCGCGTCGAACAGCCGCAGCGTCGCCGAAGCGGGCCCGAGCTCCTTCGCCGAGTCCGAATATCCGAGCATCACCTCAAGGTGGCGCCCGTTCTCCTTCAGCCGCGCGGCGACCGACGGGAGCGAGAGCATGCCCGTCAGCACGGCCGGCGCGTTGGCCAGGTCCGCACCGCTCTCGAACAGCGGCACCACGTCGAGCACCGGCCCGCCGCCGTCGGGGAACGCGTATCCCGCTAGCTCGTACACCGCCGCGATGTCCTCAGCGGAGGTGGTGAACGAGACGATGTACCTGCGGCACGCGGCGACCCCGAACCGCCGCTGGATCCACGCGATCACGCGGATCGTGTCCAGGATCTCCTCGGTCATCGGGGACGGCGTCGACGGCGGCTGGTCAGGCGAGGCGCCACTGGAAACCCGCAGGTCGGCCAGCGCCCGGGCGTGCACCTGGGAATGCTGGCGGACCTCCAAGCCCGCCAGGTGGAACCCGAACGTTTCGGCCAGCCAGATCAGTTGCTGCAATTCTCCGTACGCCTGGCGGGGCGCCCCGGCAGCGGCCAGCGACGACTGGACCATGCGCAGATCGGCCAGAAACTCCTCGGGCCCGGCGTAGGCGAGGTCGGCGTCGCGAGTGCGGGTGGCCGAGATACGTTCGGCCGCGTACAGCAGGTACGTGCGGTACGGCTCCTGCGGCGAGCGCGCGGATATCTCGCCAACCAGGTCAGGGTGCGCGGCGGAGGCAGCCGCGAGCGCACGGCGCAACTCGGCGGACGGCGGCGTGGAGCCCGCGGTCACCGTCAGCGCCCGGCCGATCCTGGTGCAGGCCGCCTCGAGCGCCCGCAGCGCGTGATCGGCCTGGATGATCGCCGCCTCCCTGGTGACCGACGCGGTCACCGTCGGGTTGCCGTCCCGGTCGGCGCCGACCCAGCTGCCGAACCGGACGAACGCCGGCACCGGCGAGCTCACCCGCCCGCTGTCCGGACCGAGCAGGACATGGTCCAGCGCCCGGTACAGCGCCGGCACCACCCGGAACAGCGTCTCGTCGAACGCGGTCATCACCGTCCGGACCTCGTCCAGCGGCGTCATTCCCTTGACCCGCAACTGCGCGGTCCGCCATAGCAGGTCGACCTCTTCGCGCAGCCGCCTGCGCGCCTCCTTTTCCTGCGGCGAGCTCGCCCGCTCATCGTCGATGGCCGCCAGCAGCCCGCTGGCCCGGCGCAGCGACTCGACCACCGCGCGGCGGCGCGCCTCCGTCGGGTGCGCGGTGAACACCGAGTGCACGCGCAGCCCGGCGAGCAGCTCGTCCAGGTGGAGGCGGCCCTGCTCGGCGGTGATCTGCGCGACCGCGTCGGCGAGCGACTCTCGCGGCGGGCTGTCACCGGATTCGCGCTCGCGGAGCGTCCGCACGCGCTGCTGCTCTTCGGCCAGGTTGACCAGGTGGAAGTAGACCGTGAAGGCGCGGGCGACGTGTTCGGCGCGTTCCTGTGGCCAGGAGGCGACGAGCGCGGCGATGGTGTCGGCCGCGGCCGCGGCCGACGCGCGGTCAGGCACCCGGCGGGCCTCGATCACCGCATGCCGCAGGCGTTCCACGTCGGCCAGCAGGTCCGGCCCCTCAGACTCGCTGATCATCTCGCCGAGAATGTCGCCGAGCAGCCGGACGTCCCGGCGCATCAGCCCAGGCAACTCGGCCGAGTCACGTTCCCTGTCGACGCTAGCTGTACTCACGCCAAGAGCCTAACCGGGCAACAGCGCGACCCCGCTAATCTTTCACCCATGACCGCAGCTGACACGATTCCTGGCGACATGCCGGACCGGCATACCACCGCGGGAAAGATCGCCGACTTGGAGCGCCGCCGCTACGAGGCAGTGCACGCCGGTTCCGCGCAGGCGGTGGAAAAACAGCACGCCCGCGGGAAGCTGACCGCCAGGGAGCGGATCGACCTGCTGCTCGACGAGGGCTCGTTTATCGAGTTCGACGAGCTGGCCAGGCACCGGGCGCACGACTTCGGGATCCAGGCGAACCGGCCGTACGGCGACGGCGTGGTCACCGGGTACGGCACGGTCGACGGCCGCCCGGTCTGCGTGTTCAGCCAGGACTTCACTGTGTTCGGCGGGTCGCTCGGCGAGGTCTACGGCGAGAAGATCGTCAAGGTCATGGACCACGCGATGAAGACCGGCTGCCCGGTGATCGGGATCAACGACGGGGGCGGCGCCCGGATCCAGGAAGGCGTCGCCGCGCTCGGGCTGTTCGCGGAGATCTTCTTCCGCAACACCCGCGCGTCCGGTGTGATCCCGCAGATCTCGCTGATCATGGGGCCGGCCGCGGGGGGCGCCGTGTACTCTCCCGCGATCACCGACTTCACCCTCATGGTCCGGGGAACCAGCCACATGTTCATCACAGGGCCTGACGTCATCAAGACGGTGACCGGCGAGGACGTCACCTTCGAGGACCTGGGCGGGGCGTACGCGCACGCGGCCAAGTCCGGCGTCGCGCACTACCAGGCGGAATCGGAGGAGGACTGCATCTCCTTCGCCAGGGACCTGCTGTCCTACCTGCCGTCGAACAACCTGGACGAGCCGCCCGTTCGCGTCCCCCTCGGAAACACGGTCATCGCGGACCTCGAGATCTCTGCCGAGGACCGGGCGCTCGACACGCTCATCCCAGACTCGCCGAACCAGCCCTACGACATGCACACGGTCATCGAGACCATCCTCGACGAGGGCGAGTTCCTCGAGATCCACGCGGCATTCGCGCCAAACATCCTCGTCGGCTTCGGCCGGATCGCCGGGGCGCCTGTCGGCGTGGTGGCCAACCAGCCGATGCACTTCGCCGGCTGCCTCGACATCGACGCCTCAGAGAAGGCGGCCCGCTTCGTCAGGACCTGCGACGCGTTCAGCATCCCCATCCTCACCCTTGTCGACGTGCCGGGCTTCCTGCCCGGGGTCAGCCAGGAGTGGCGCGGCATCATCCGCCGCGGCGCCAAGCTGATCTACGCCTACGCGGAGGCCACGGTCCCGAAGGTCACCGTGATCACGCGCAAGGCCTACGGCGGCGCCTACGACGTCATGGGGTCCAAGCACCTGGGCGGCGACGTCAACCTGGCCTGGCCGACCGCGCAGATCGCGGTGATGGGCGCCCAGGGGGCGGTCAACATCCTGTACCGCAGGGAACTCGCGTCGGCCGAGAACCCCGAACAGCTCAGGGCGCAGCGCACCACCGAATACGAGGACACCCTCGCCAACCCGTATATAGCCGCCGAACGCGGGTACCTGGACGCGGTGATCACCCCGGCCGAAACCCGAGTCGCCGTCACCAAGGCGCTGCGGTCGCTGCGCACCAAGCGGGAGACGCTGCCGCCGAAGAAGCACGGCAACATCCCGCTGTGAGCACCGCGATGATGGCAGACACGGAAGCTGCGGACACGGAGAGTAACCGAACGGGAGAGTTGCGCGAGCAATCCCAGCCCAACTGGCACGCGCACCGGCCTAGCTGGCCTAGAGTCATAAGACGATGAGCGAATTCGCCGCCCCGATACCCGTCCTCGCCAGATATGCGGTCATGGTTGACGTCGGGTATATCTACGCGGCCGCGGGTGAATTGCTCTTCGGCACGAGCTCACGACGAGACTACCGGGTCGACGCGGTCGGGCTGATACAGGCCGTTACCAAGCACGCGGACGAACTGTTCCGCGGCGAACTGCTCCGCGTCTACTGGTACGACGCCGCCCGCGACCGGGTGCCGACCATCGACCAGCGTGTCGTCGCGCAAATGGCCTGGGTGAAACTCCGTCTCGGCAACCTCAACGCGCGCGGCCAGCAAAAGGGCGTGGACGCCAACATCCGCGCCGACATGGAAGCGCTGGCCCGGCATCGCGCGATCACCGACGCGGTGCTCATCGCCGGGGACGAGGACATGGTGCCGGCCGTCGAGGCCGCTCAGGCCTTCGGGGTACGGGTGCACCTGTGGGGCATCGAGCCGCCGTATGGCACCAACCAGGCCGAACGCCTCGTCTGGGAGTCGGACACGGTGGACGTGCTTGATGCCGCGTTCCTCCGGCCGTACTTCACTAGGAACCCGGTGACCGAGCAGCCGCGGCCGGACATCCAGACCGTGCCGTCACCGGCCCAACTGTTCGGCGAGCGACAGCACGTCCGCCCGCCTGCCCCGCTCGGCCGCAACTCACACGTCTCCGGCACCGGCCCGATGCCGAGGCTCGGCCCCGACCGGCGGCACGTCGAAGAGGCCGGCGAGCACGTCGCGCACAAGTGGATCCTCACCCGCGGCGCCGACAACATCCGCGACCTGCTGCCAGGACCGATCCTGCCGCCGGTCATCGACAAGGAACTCCTCGTCGAGGCGGAGAAGGAACTCGGCCAGTCGCTGCGCCCGTACCAGGAGGCCCGCGAGTGGCTGCGGGACGCGTTCTGGGCGCGGGTGCACCGCGAATTCGGCATCGGCGTAGGCAAGTCCCGTGGCTGAAGCAGACCCGCAGGCGCCATTCCTCCGGCTCGTGCGGGGCGACGCCTCGGACGACGAGATTGCGGCGCTCGTCGCCGCCCTCGCGGCTATCGCCGCTGCTCGGAGTGGAATTTCGGCTGGAGAGCCGGCACCTTCCGTTCGGGAAAACTGGAATGACAGAAGCTGGCTGATGCGATCAGCCGTGCACCCATCCCCCGGGGGCTGGCGACGTTCTGCCCTGCCCCACTGAGCCCTCTCCGGGCATTGCTGCCAGATAGCCAAGGCGTCCGGCGAGTTAATAATTTACTACAGTCCGGTAAAAACTCGTTCGCGCGGCACCAGCCGATCCCTGCGTAGAAGTCTTATTCGCTTTCTATATCTTCTGGACCGAAATAGCAGATATGATCTCGCGAGGCAGAATTGACGGTCCTGGATGTGAGGGCCGCACGAGTTCCGCAGGCGGCACCGAGGCTGGCGAGCACCGAGGTGGCGGCGCGAGAGGAGAACCACATGACGGAGCCCACCTCCGGTACGGTCATAGCGGCACCTCCCGCGGCACGGCTTGAACCGGACGCGATTGGTGTCGCGCAAGACACCGTCATCGGGATGGCCTCTGCCGCACCAACGGTATCCGTAGGGCTCACCCTGGCCGCTCTGGCCGCGACGGCGGCGTACGGCGGCGGGCCGATCATCGTCCTGTGCGGCATACCCATGCTGATCATCGCCAACGCTTACCGCAGGCTGAACTTGTGGAACGCGAATTGCGGCGCTTCGTTCGAATGGGTCGGCCGGTCTATCAACCCTTACCTCGGATTCATGACCGGCTGGCTAATGATCGCGGCTTACATCACCGGCGCGGTCAGTGGCGTCGAGGTCCTCGGCCCGTCGGTGCTCGCCGTCTTCGGCGTGAACACCAGCAGCAACTGGGACTATATCGGCATCGCTGTCGCGGTGACCCTGATCATGCTGGTCATCGCGATTATCGGGATCAAGATCACGGCGCGCACCCAGGTCGGAATAGCCGCGATAGAGTACGCGATCCTGATCGGCTTCGCGATTGTCGGCCTCACGTTCGTGCTCAACCATCATGCGGGCACCTACCCCATCACGAGGGACTGGTTCAGTCTGACCGGCATCGGCGGGCACGGCAGCGTCGCAGTAGGACTCATCTCCGCCGTGTACATCTACAGCGGCTGGGAAGGCACGGTCTACGTCAACGAGGAAGTCAAGCACCGGCACACCAACCCGGGCCGGGCGGCGATCATCGCGGTCTCCCTGCTGATCGTTATCTACACGTTCGCGCAGATGGGCCTGCAGGGCGTGGTCTCCCCGGGCAAGCTGCAGCAAGCGGGCAGCAATGGCGACGCGCTCGTCTACGTGGCTAACGCTATCGGCGGCGGGGGCTGGGCCAAGGTGATGGCGCTCGCGCTGGCGCTATCGGTCATCGCCGCGACCGGGACGTCCATCGTGCTCACCGCCCGGATCATCTACGGGATGGCGAGCTACCGGACCCTGCCGGACTTCCTCGCCAACGTCTCGCGCCGGTTCGCGACACCCGTCGCCGCCAGCGTTCTCACCGGCATCCTCGTCATCGTGATCACGGTCGTGTACCTGGCCGCCAGCTCGGTCGAGAGCGCTTTCGATGACGTCGTCGGGCTCAGCGGCCAGCTATTCGCGGCCTTCTACATCCTGACCGCGCTCGCCACGATCGTGTACTACCGGCGACGGGTGATCTCGAGTGTGTGGAACGCGATCGTGCTCGGGATCCTGCCGCTCGCGGCGGCCGGCTTCCTGGTCTGGGTCCTGTTCAAGTTCCTGCAGGGCGCGAGCAGCCCGTCGCTGTACTCGATCCTGGGCATCGTGGTCGTGGGCCTCGTGCTCATGATGGTCGCCCGGTGGTTGCTGCGGTCGTCGTTCTTCGCGATCCCCCGGGAGAGCGACCCCGGTCAGCCCGCGAGGAAGCACTGACGGCAACTGGGAACCCTCGGCTTGGACCGGCGAGGACGTGACCTTCGACGAGCGTTACCGGCAGTGGGCACGGCGCTCTGGTGAGCTATTCACCGAGGCAAGCCGCCTCATTCCCGGCGGCGCCGACAGCGCCGCCCGCACGGTGCAGCTCGGCTGGAAACCGTATCCGCCGTTCATGGCCGAGGGCGCCGGGTCGCGAGTGCGCGACGTCGACGGGCACGAGTACGTCGACTACCTGCTTGGCCTCGGCCCGATGATCCTGGGCCACCGGCACCCGGCGGTGACCCGGGCCGTCACCGACGCGGTGGGCACGCTGGGCACCTGCTTCGGGCTGCCCTACGAGCTGGAGGTCGAGGCCGCCCGCAAGGTCACCGAGGCGGTCCCGGGAGTGGAGCAGGTCCGGTTCTCCAACTCCGGCAGCGAGGCCGTCGGGACGGCTGTCCGGCTTGCCCGCGCGCACACCGGGCGGCGGCTGATCGTCCGCTTCGAAGGGCACTACCACGGCTGGCAGGACACCGTCTACTGGAGCGACCACGCGGATCCGGGGCTGGCCGGTCCGGCCCGGATGCCGCGCCCGGTCCCGTCCGGCCCCGGCGTGCCGGCCGAGCTCGAGACCACCCTTATCGTGCTGACCTGGAACGACCCCGACAGCTTCGGCGCGGTGATGGAAGAGCGCGGCGACCGGGTGGCCGCGGTGATCACCGAGCCCGCCGTGTTCAACACCGGCTGTATCCTGCCGTCACCGGGGTATCTCGAACTGCTGCGCGAGCAAACCAGCAAGCACGGGGCGCTGCTGATCTTCGACGAGGTCATCACCGGCTTCCGCATCGCGCGTGGCGGCGCGCAGGAGTACTTCGGGGTCACGCCGGACCTGACCACGATGGCCAAGGGCCTGGGCGGGGGCTTCCCGGCCGCGGCCATCGGCGGGTCCCGCGAGGCGATGTCGATGATCGCCGACGGCCGCTACGCGCACTCGGGCACCTACAACGGCAACACGGTCGCGTGCGCCGCCGTGAGCGCGACCATGGACGTGCTGGCGGAGCCCGGCTTGTTCGAGCGGCAGCGCGCGCTCGGGGACAGGCTGATGAACGGACTGCGCGGGCTGGCCGCCGAAGCGGCGCTGGCGGTCATCGTGGAGGGGCTTGGGACGGTCTTCCAGGTGTGGTTCAGCGAGCGGCCGATCAGGAACTGGCGGGACGCGCAGCGGTACGCCGACGAATCGCTCTTCACCCAGTGGTGGCAGGAGATGTTGCTGCGCGGAATCTTGTTCCACCCGAGCCAGTACGAGAACCTGTTCCTCTCGCTTGTGCATACGGACAGGGACGTGGACGACATGCTTGGCGCGGCGCAGGAGGCGTTCGCGGTGATCGCGCGCGGGCGGCCGGCGCGGACGCGGTGAACTCGAGGCGCCTGAGCCGGCCTTGTCCTGCCGCGGCAAAGTCATATATGTTCCGGTCGTTGGCTGATCCGGTGAGGCGGGCGCGATGAAGAAGTCAAACCTCAGCGAGCTCAAGGTGAGCGACGTACGGCCGGGGGTGACCAGGCGATCGTTCTCCGGCGCGGGCGCGACGCTGGCCTGGGGCACGCTCAGCCCCGGTCACGAGCCGCGGCCGCATACCCATCCGCACGAACAGATCGTGTACATCGTCTCCGGCCACGGCACGTTCACCGTAGGCGACGAGACGGTCGACGTGGCACAGGGCGACATGCTCGTCGTCCCGTCCGGCGTGCTGCACTACGCGGTGGCGGCCGGCGACGAGCCGATGGTCGACCTGAGCGTGTTCAACCCGCGGCGCGATGACTACTACGCGATCGACGAGGCCGACTCCGCCGCTGATGCGTGACCGACCCGAGCCGCCGGACGCCGGACGCCGGCCGGCGCTGGCGGGCGCTGGCATCACCTGTCACACCAGCCTCTACTGCTCACTTCGCACACCGTGTGACCAAAATGCCGCCCGAAATGTCCGGAATGTGGGTGCGTAAAGTGTGCGAAGTCGCCGCCGCGCGCCGCGAACAGGGTTCGGGCCGGGGTCTCGCAAGGCCGTGGGAGGCGTGAAGATCACGATCGCCGGGGCCGGGGCGATGGGGTGCCGGTTCGGGAGCGCGCTGTTCGCGGTGGGTCACGAGGTGCTGCTGCTTGACGGGTGGCCTGAGCACGTGGCTGCCATCAACACACGCGGGCTGCGGGTGGACGACCCGGGCGGCTCGCGGATGGTGCGGGTGCCGGCGCGGGCCTTCCCGGCCGATGAGCCCGCCGACCTGGTCATCGTTTTCGGCAAGGCCACCCAGACCGCTGCCGTGGCGCCCGCCGCGGCGGCCGCTATCGGCCCGTCCACGCTTGTCCTCACGCTGCAGAACGGCCTGGGCAACATCGAGGCGCTGCGGTCCCACGTCCCCGAGACTCGCCTGCTCGCCGGGACCACCACTCTCGGCACTGAACTCCTCGGTCCGGGCCACATCCGGGCGCTGGGCTCAGGGGAAACAGTGCTCGGCGCGCTCCAGGCGAGCCCTTCCGATCATGCCGAACGGACCGCGCTGACTCTGTCCGCCGCCGGCCTGCCGACCTACGTGGCCGACGACGTGCTTGGCGTGATCTGGGCGAAGGTCGCATTCAACTGCGTGATGAACACCCTGTGCGCGATCGCCTCGATCCCGGTTTCCGCGCTGGCGCGTTACGACGGGTTCGACGAGCTAGCCGGCTCGATCCTGCGGGAGGTCGCCGAAGTGGCCTCGGCGGAAGGCGTCACGGTCGACACGGCGGCGGCCTTGCGGCTGATGAAGGCCCAGTTCGACCCGGCCGCGTCCGGCGACCACCTGGCGTCGACGCTGCAAGACCTGATGAACGGCCGGCCAACGGAGATCGCCCACCTCAACGGCGCGATCGCCGACCGCGCGCAGTCGCACGGCATAGAAGCACCGCTGAACACCCTCGTCACCCGGCTGATCGGGCTGCTAGAAGCCACCTGGCCCCGCCGCGTAAACCGCCTCCACCCCAACACGCAATAGCTTGCCCGACCTGGATTTGGCGCAGTGTTCCGGCTCGCAGGGGCGGGACACACGGGTCCAAAAGTGCCTTCGATGCGCCGGAGCGAGGTGATCGTGCGGGAAGATGTTGGGCAACGGTCGGCCGGGAGGTGGGGGTGTCGCAGTACAGGTTTGTGGAGATCTGCGCCGGGGCGGGCGGTCAGTCGCTTGGGCTTGAGCTGGCCGGGTTCGAGCATGAGCTGTCCGTCGAGCTTGACCCGGACGCGTGCGCCACGCTCCGGCATAACCGGCCGCACTGGAAAGTCGCCTTCGGCGACGTCGCCAACCCGGGGGTCTGGAACCCAGCCGAATACGAGGGCGCCGACCTGCTCGCCGGCGGTGTCCCTTGCCCGCCGTTCACCGTCGCCGGCAAGCAACTGGGCGCCACGGACGAACGTGACCTGTTCGCTTGGGCAGTGGAGCTGTGCGGAGTGGTCCGGCCCCGCGCGCTGCTGCTTGAGAACGTCCGCGGGCTCAGCCTGCCGCGTTTCGCCGCCTACCGGCAGCACGTCCTCGACCGGCTCGCCGAGCTCGGCTACGTTGCCGACTGGCGGCTACTGCACGCCTCGGACTACGGAGTGCCGCAGCTCCGGCCCCGGTTCGTGCTCGTCGCCATGCGTCCGGAGGACTTCGGTTACTTCGCGTGGCCGGAGCCGGCAGGCGAGCCAGCCACGGTCGGTGAGACGCTGGCCGGCCTGGTGGCGGCGAACGGCTGGCGCGGCGCCTCCGCGTGGGCGAAGAAGGCGCGCGGCATCGCGCCTACGATCGTCGGCGGGTCGAAGAAGCACGGCGGACCTGACCTGGGCCCCACCCGGGCCAAACGCGCGTGGCGCGAGATGGGCGTGGACGCGCTCGGCATCGCCGACGCGGCGCCGTCGCGCTATGACCCCGTGACGCTGGTGCCGAAGCTGACATGCGAGATGGTCGCCCGGCTCCAGGGCTGGGATGACGGCGACTACTTGTGGACCTTCACGGGTCGCAAGACAGCTAGCTATCGGCAGATCGGCAACGCGTTCCCGCCGCCGGTCGCGCGGGCGATCGGAGAGCAGATCCGGCGCGCCCTGGACCACACCGGGGAGGCGCGCCGCCTGGTCGAGCAAACGAACGTCACGCACGACCCGGTCTACGCGATCCTGCGTGCCGACGGCGGTTTCCTCACGATGGAGCAGATCCTGCGGCGCCTCGACGCACCGATGGAAGTGCCTGACTTTGAGCGGCACCTGAACCACCTCAAGCGCGACTTCGACATAGAAGTCGCGACCCGCAAGACCGGCAACGCCTACAAGCTAGGCACCTTCAAGGCGTTCATCGGCCAAAGGCCACGATGAATGTCCCCTACAGCTGCCAATAGCAAGCTGAACGGGACATTCATTGTCGATCAAGAGGCCAGGCGCTCCATGATCAACTCGCGGACGCGGGCGGCGTTGGCCTTGCCGCGGGTGGCCTTCATGACCGCGCCGACCAGGACGCCGGCCGCCTGCACCTTGCCGTCGCGGATCCTGGCCACCACGTCCGGGTTCGCCGCGACCGCCTCGTCGATCGCCGCGAGCAACGCGGAGTCGTCGCTGACAACCGCGAGGCCGTGAGCCGCGACCACCTCGTCCGGGGTGCCCTCGCCTTCCAGCACGCCGTCGATGACCTGGCGGGCGAGTTGGTCGTTCAGCGATCCGGAGGCGACCAGTTCGGCCACGCGCGCCACCGCCGTGGGCGTGATCGGCAGCTCGGACACGTCCACGCCGGAGTCGTTGGCGCGCCGGGCCAGTTCGCCCAGCCACCACTTGCGGGCATCGGCGGGGGACGCTCCGACGGCGACGGTCTCCTCTACGACATCGAGCGCGCCCGCGTTGCGCAGCGCCTCGAATTCCAGGTCAGACAACGACCAGGCCGCGAGCAGCCGGGCGCGGCGCGCCGACGGCAACTCGGGCAGCGACGCGTGAATCTCGGCGACCCACTCGGGCGGCGGGGCGACCGGCACCAGGTCGGGCTCGGGGAAGTAGCGGTAGTCCTGCGCCTCTTCCTTCGACCGGCCGGAGGTGGTGACGCCGGAGTCCTCGTGGAAGTGCCTGGTCTCCTGGATCACCCGGTCGCCGGCATCAAGGACCGCGGCCTGCCGCTCGATCTCCGAACGCACCGCACGTTCCACCGAGCGTAGCGAGTTCACGTTCTTGGTCTCGGTCCTGGTTCCCCACACGCCCGAGCCGCGAACCGACAGCGACGTGTTCACGTCGCAGCGCAGCGAGCCCTCTTCCATCCGCACGTCGGAAACGTCCAGCGTCCGGAGCATGTCACGGAGCTCGGTCACGTATGCCTTCGCGACTTCAGGCGCGCTGTAACCGGTGCCGGGAACCGGCTTGGTGACGATCTCCACTAGCGGGATGCCCGCCCGGTTGTAGTCGACCAGCGAGTACTCGGCGCCCTGGATGCGGCCGGTCGCGCCGCCGATGTGCAGCGACTTGCCGGTGTCCTCCTCCAGGTGCACGCGCTCGATGCCGACCCGGACCGTCCGCCCGCCGACGAGGACGTCCAGGTAGCCGTCGGTGCACAGCGGCTCGTCGTACTGGGAGATCTGGAAGTTCTTCGGCATGTCCGGATAGAAGTAGTTCTTCCGCGCGAACCGGCACCACGACGCGATCGCGGCGTTGAGCGCGAGCCCGATCTTGATCGCGTACTCGATCGCCAGCCGGTTCACCACCGGCAGCGAGCCAGGCAGGCCGAGGCACACCGGGCAGGTATGGCTGTTCGGTTCGGCGCCGAACGCCTGCACGCAGCCGCAGAACATCTTCGTCCTCGTGCCCAGCTCGACATGCGTCTCGAGGCCGAAAACCGGCTCGTAACGCTGGAGCGCGTCTTCATAGGAAACGGTCGCGACGCTCACGCGTTCAGCCCCTTCGCCTCGTTGAGCAGCGGATGTCCCCATCGGTCCGTGAACGCCGCCTCGACCGCCGCCGCCACGCGGTACAGCCTGTCGTCCGCCAGCGTTGGCGCCATCACCTGCAGGCCGACCGGCAGGCGGTCCTCGTCGGCGAGCCCGCACGGCAGGGAGATGGCCGCGTTGCCCGCCAGGTCCGCCGGGATCGTGCACAGGTCGGCGAGGTACATGGCGATCGGGTCGTCGGCCCGCTCGCCGATCGGGAAGGCGGTCGTCGGCGTCACGGGTGAGACCAGCACGTCCACCTGCCCGAACGCCGCGTCGAAGTCTCTGATGATCAGCGTGCGGACCTGCTGGGCCTTGCCGTAGTAGGCGTCGTAGTACCCGCTGGACAAGGCGTACGTGCCGAGCATGATGCGGCGCTTGGCCTCCGCGCCGAACCCGGCCTCCCGGGTTCGCGCCATTACCTCTTCCGCGCTGCCGGTGCCGGCCCGCAGCCCGTAGCGCATCCCGTCGAACCTGGCCAGGTTGGACGACACCTCGCTCGGCGCGATCAGGTAATAGGCGGGCAGCGCGTACTTGAAGTGCGGGCAGCTGATCTCGGTGACCTTCGCGCCGAGCGACTCGAGCAGTTCGACCGCCTCGGTGAACCTGGCCATCACGCCGGGCTGGTAACCGTCGCCGGAGAACTCGCTGACCACCCCGATCCGCATGCCGCTCACGTCGCCATGGCGGGCCGCCTCGACGACCGGTGGCACCGGGGCGTCGATCGACGTGGAATCCATCGGATCGTGGCCGGACATCGCTTCATGCAGCAGGGCGGTGTCAAGAACACTTCTTCCGAACGGCCCAGGCGTGTCGAGCGAAGAGGCGAACGCTACGACCCCGTAACGCGAGGAGCCGCCATACGTTGGCTTGGTGCCCACGATCCCGCACACCGCCGCGGGCTGGCGGATCGAGCCGCCGGTGTCGGTGCCGAGCGCGAGCGGGGCCTGGTAGGAGGCCACCGCGGCGGCGCTGCCTCCCGATGACCCGCCGGGCACTCTGGCCAGGTCCCACGGGTTGCGCGAGAAACCGTACCCGGAGTTCTCCGTCGAAGAGCCCATCGCGAACTCGTCCATGTTGGTCTTGCCGATCAGCACTGCGCCCCCGTCGCGCAGTCGCCTGGTGATCGTCGACTCGTACGGCGGGCGCCAGCCCTCGAGGATGCGCGACCCGCAGGTGGTCGGCATGTCCACGGTGGTGAACAGGTCCTTTACCGCGACCGGGATCCCGGCCAGCGGACCGAGCGGCTCGCCGGCCGCTCGCTTGCGGTCGACCTCGCGCGCCTGCGCGAGCGCCTCGTCCCCGGCCACGTGCAGGAAGGCACGCACCTGGCTGTCGACGACCGCGATCCGGTCCAGGTGCGCGGTCGTCACCTCGGCCGCGGAGACCTTTCCCGCACTCATCGCGGCGGACAGTTCCGCCGCGGTCATCGTGATGAGCTCGTCCATGTTCCTCGCCTCACTCCTCGACCAGGATCCGCGGCACCTTGAAGCGCTGCAGTTCGACGGCGGGCGCCCCGCTGAGCGCTTCCTCAGGCGTCAGGCAGGGGGCGGGCTCGTCCTCGCGGAACACGTTGGTCAGGCCGGTCGCGTGCGAGGTGGGCGGAATCCCTTCCGCCGCGACCTCCTGCACCTGCGCGACCGCCGTGATGATCTGGTCCAGCTGCGGGGCCAGGTGATCAAGCTCCTGCTCGGTGAGCGCGAGCCTCGACAGCCGTGCCAGGTGGGCGACTTCGTCGCGGGTGATGGACATGCAATTAATCCTAGGACGCGACGCGTGCGGACCCGTAAGCGATTACGACCGCAACCAGATCCCCTTCATGTCAGTCTTCGTATTTGAGAGTGCCTCAGCAGCTCTTCAAGTGAGAGCAAGCACCAGGACAGGGGAACCATGAAAAAACCGATCACCGTCGTCGCTGCGACTGCGCTGGCAGCCACGACGGTCGCCGCGATAGCCGGCGGATCAGCAGCGCGGGCGGACGCGACTCGCACGGCGGGGAATGGCCCGGGGGTCACCACGCTATCGGACAGCGTCGTGCCGTTCGCCACGCCGAATAGGGCGATTGGTACGGTCGCGGGTTCCCAGGCGCTGACGATTCAGTTCTGGCTCACGCCGCGGACGGCCGCCGCGGAAAGCTTCGCGACCGCGGTCAGCACGCCGGGCAACTCCTCGTTCGGGCACTTCCTCAGTCCGGCCGCCTACACCGCCCGCTTTGGCGCGTCCAGCGCGGAAGCGGCCGGGGTCGAGGCGTGGCTGCGGTCGTCCGGCTTCACCGGCGTGACCGCAGACGCGCAGCGCGACTACGTGCAGGCGACAGGATCGGTGTCCGCCATCAACTCGGCGCTGCGCGTGCAGCTGAAGTACTTCCGGCCCACCGCGGACGTCAACGCCGGCTCCTACCAGCTGCGCGCCAACGACCGGGCGATCTCCCTGCCGTCGACGATCGCGCCCAGCGTGCTGGGCGTCACCGGGCTGGACAACGCGGCGCCCAAACCGACGTACATCCGCCCCGGCGTCCCGGCCAACGCGAAAGCGGGGCCCGCGGCCACGCCAGGCAACGTCCCCTGCTCTTCGTACTACGGCCAGCACAACGCCTACCACCTGCCCAAGCAGCTCGGCCGGACCACGTTCCCCAGCGTCATCTGCGGATACAGCGCCGACCAGCTGCGCGGCGCCTACGGCTACGACAGGCACAACATCGGCAAGGGCGTGACCATAGCTCTTGTGGAGCAGGGCCTGACTCCCGACATGTTCCCGACCCTGCAGGACTACACCCGGGCCAACGACATCCAGAGCCCGTCCACCAGCCGGTACGCGGAGCTGTCCCTCGGCAACAACAGCTGCGGCGACCCGTTCAACACCGAGGAGCAGATCGACGTCGAGGCGTCTTATGACATGGCGCCGCTCGCCAACCAGCTCGTGGTCGGCGGCGACTCGTGCAACGACGGCTACTTCGGCCTGCAGGCGCTGTTCGACGCTGACATCGCCATCCTCAACGGCGCGGGCGGCCACCCGCTCGCCGCGATCGCCTCTAACTCCTGGGGCCTGTTCGACGAGGAGACGGCGCCGGCAAGCGTGCTGAAGATCGAGCAGTCCTACCTGGTGCGGGCCGCGGCCGAGGGGGTCAGCATGCTCTACTCAGCCGGCGACTCCTCTGGCATCTTCACTCCCGCCGACTCCCCGTACGCCACCACCGTGGGCGGGACCACACTGGGCATCGGCCGGAAGGACCCGCGGGAGTTCGAGACTGGCTGGTCCACCGGGATCTCCCTGGACTTCGGTACTAGCTGGTCCTTCCAGGGCGAGCAGGGCGCGACCGGCGGCGGCCCCAGCCTGCTGTGGGCGCAGCCCGCTTACCAGCGCGGCGTGGTGCCAAGGTCGCTGGCCGCCTCCCCCGGCAACCGCGGCGGCTTTGTCCGCACCGTCCCCGACGTCAGCGCGATCGCCGACCCGTTCACCGGGTTCGCGGTCGGGCAACTGGTTCCCAACCAGAAGGGCGGGATCAGTTACGTCGAAGAGCCCATCGGCGGGACCAGCGTCGCCGCGCCGCTCGTCGCGGGCATGGTGGCCGCCTCCGAGCAGTATCAGCGCTCGTTCGGGTTCCTCAACCCGGCGCTCTACCGGCTGGCCGGGACGAGCGCCTACAACGACGCGCTGCCGCTCACCTCGAAGTCGCCGGCAGGTGACAAGGGCGTCTACTGCTCGCCATCCCTGTGCGGCCTGGCGGCGCTCACCACGTTCGACGACCAGAGCGCCAGCATGGCGGGTTACACCGGCCAGGTAACGCTCAAGGGCTACGACACCATGACCGGTATCGGCACCCCCAACGGGCAGAACTTCATCTACTCCCTGCGGGCTCTGGAGAAGCGGTAGTCGTTAGTCGCCGGCGGCCCCGGGGCTAACCGCCTCGGGGCCGCCGGACACCAAAGTACGGAAACCTGACTCGTCCAGGATCGGGACACCGAGCTCGACCGCCTTGTCGTATTTGGATCCGGCGTTCTCGCCCGCGACGACGAAGTTCGTCTTCTTCGACACCGACGACGAAACCTTGCCCCCCGCCGCGCGGACAGCCTCGGCGGCCTCGTCGCGGGTGAGCCCGCCGAGCGTCCCGGTGATCACGACGGTGACCCCCGCGAGCAGCCGGGACGCCGCCGACGACGGGTCGAACCCCGGCGTCTCAAGCTGGACCCCGGCCGCCCGCCACTTCTCCACGATCGCCCGGTGCCAGTCGACGGTGAACCACTCGACCACCGAGGCGGCGATCGTCGGTCCCACGCCTTCGACCACGGCCAGCGCGTCCGGCGAGGCGGTGGCGATCGCGTCCAGCGAACCGAAGGCATCGGCGAGCGCCCGCGCCGCCGTCGGCCCCACGTGCCTGATGGACAACGCCACCAGGATCCGCCACAGCGGCCTGGTCCGCGCCTCGTCGAGGTTCAGCAGCAGCAGCTTCGCGTTCACCTTCAGCCCGCCCGCCTTGTTCACGAAGAACGGGCAGGTGAACAGCTTGTCCTCGGTCAGGGCGAACAGGTCGCCCTCGTCCGCGACCAGCCCGCCGTCGAGCAGCGCGACGACGGCCTCGTAGCCGAGCACCTCGATATCGAGCGCGCCGCGCGAGGCGAGGTGGAACAGCCGCTCGCGCAGCTGCGCCGGGCAGGACACGGTATTCGGGCAGCGCCAGTCGGCCTCGCCCTCGTCCCTGGCGAGCGGCGTGCCACAGGCCGGGCACTCGCGCGGGAAGACATACTCACGCTCGTCGCCGGTGCGCAGCTCCGTCACCGGGCCGACGACCTCGGGGATCACTTCGCCCGCCTTGCGCAGGACCACCATGTCGCCGATCAGCACGCCCTTGCGCCCGATCTCGTCCTCGTTGTGCAGCGTCGCGTTCTCCACGGTGGAGCCGCTCACCTTGACCGGCTGCATCACCGCGAACGGGGTCACCCGCCCGGTCCGCCCCACGTTGACACGGATGTCCAGCAGCCTCGTCGTCACTTCTTCCGGCGGGTACTTGTACGCGATCGCCCAGCGCGGCGCGCGGCTGGTCGCGCCGAGCGCCCGCTGGACCTCCAGCGAATCGATCTTCACGACCACGCCGTCGATCTCATACGGCGTCTCGTGCCGGTGCCCAGGGTCCGCGTAATAGTCGATGAACTCCTGTACCTCGGCCAGGTCGGAGAGGACCCGGTACCGGTCGCTGACAGGAAGCCCCCACTCCCGGAGCCGCTCATACCAGCCCGACTGGGTATCCGGGGCCCCCGCCAGGTGGCCGCCCTCGCTCGGACCCGCGGCGGCACCGCTGATCTGTGCCCGCTCCGACCCGACCACCCGGCCGATGCCGTGCACGATCGCGTCCAGGGCGCGGGAGGCCGTGACCCGCGGATCCTTCTGCCGCAGCGAGCCCGCCCCGGCGTTGCGCGGGTTGGCGAACGCGGGCTTGCCGGCTTCTTGCAACGACTCGTTGAGCCGCTCGAAGGCCGCCTCGGGCAGGAATACCTCGCCGCGGACCTCGAGCACCTCCGGCACCTCGGCCCCGGTCAGCCGATCGGGCACCGACTTGATCGTGCGGACGTTCAGCGTCACGTCTTCGCCGCTACGCCCGTCTCCCCTGGTGGCCGCGCGCGCCAGCCGTCCGCCCTCGTAGACCAGGTCGATCGCCAGCCCGTCGATCTTCAGCTCGCACAGGTACGGCCCGCCGCCGCCCAGCCGCGCGACCCGGTCCGCCCACCCGGCGAACTCCTCGGCGGAGAACACGTTGTCCAGGCTGAGCAGCCGCTCCAGGTGCTCGACCGGGGTGAACAGCGTCGAGATCACGCCGCCGACCTTCTGCGTCGGCGAGTCGGGGGTGCGCAGCTCCGGGAACTGCTCCTCGATCTCGTTAAGCGTGCGCAGGTCCGCGTCGTACTCGGCGTCGGAGATGGTCGGCGCGTCAAGCACGTGGTAGCGGTACTGCGCCTCGGTCAGCTTCTCACTCAGCTCCGCGTGCCGCTGCCTGGCGCTGCCGATGTCACGGGGGGACGACCCCCCGGAGCCCCCAGCAAAGTCATTGGACTCCACTACCCCATCTCCCCCATCATCTCGGGCAGGATCCTGGCCGCCTCCCGGCACCAGCGCAGCGCCTCGCGCGCCTGCACGGGCGACGCCGCGGCCAGCCCGCAGGCGGGCGTCACCACGACCTGCCGTGCACAGTCGGCCGCGGGAAGCCCCATCTTGCGCCACACCTCGGCGACAGTCCGGGCGGTGTCGGTCGGAGTAACGCCCCGCCGTTCGGGATAATCGAAAGAAATCGCTCCGGCCAGCAGCCCCACCCCCGCCTCCGCCACAGCGGCGAGCTGATCGAAATCACCCCGCTGGAGCAGGCTGAGGTCGATCGACATCGCGTCCGCCCCGGCGCCCGTGATTATTCCGAACGGAACGTCGCGATTGCAGCAGTGCACAATGGTGCAGGCGTTTACGGCGGAGAGCACCTGGTGCAGTCTGTCGCGCAGCACTTCCTCCTCGACCGCGCGCACCCGGGACAGGCCGCTCGCGGTCGGCACCGCGCCGGCGACGACCGCGGGCAGGGCGGGCTCGTCGAACTGAACCGCCAGCGTCGCGCGCGGCACGCGCTTGGCTACATCCGCGAGGTGAGCGGCGGCCCCTTCGGCCAGCGAGGCGGCGAGATCCGTGACCAGGCCCGGGTCGGCGAGCGCGGCGTTCAGCGAGCGCGGCTGCTCGAGCGTGGCGGCGAGCGTCCAGGGGCCGCAGACCTGGACCTTGAGCAGTCCGTCGTAGGAGTCGAGGACTTCCTCCATGACATCCAGGTCCGACGCCAGCATCGACCTGGCACGGCGCAGGTCGCGGCCGGGTCGCTCGACGATCCGCCAGCCGCGCGGCGTGACCTCGACGGGGATGTCCACGAGCAGGGCGGCCGTCCGGCCAGTGATGTCGGCGCCGGGGCCGCGGCCGGGAAGCTCGGCGAGGTGCGGGAAGTCCGGCAGTTCGCCGACGATGATCCGCGCCGCCTCCATCGAATCAGTGCCAGGCATCGACCCGATCCCGGTCGCGACGCCTGGCACCCAGGGAAACGCCTTTTCAACCACGCTGCTGAGCTTATAGCCGCAGGCCCGGGCTCAGCACGTGGCGACGATCGTGCCGCTCCCTAGCACGGTGTCGCCGTCGTACAGGACCGCCGCCTGGCCGCTGGCCACGGCACGGGCGGGCTTGTGCAGCCGGATCACCAGGTCGTCCCCGTCCAGCCACGCCGCGCACGGGTGGACCTCGCCGTGCGCCCGCAGCTGCACCTGGCAGTCGACCGGCTCCCGGGGTGGCGGGCATCCGGTCCAGACCGGACGGCTGGCGGTGATCTGGCGCACATCGAGCCCGCTTGCCGGGCCGATAGTCACCGTTCGGCTTACCGGCTCGATGCCGAGCACGTACCGCGGTCTGCCGTCAGGAGCCGGCTGGTCTACCCGCAATCCCTTGCGCTGTCCGACGGTGAACCCGTAGGCGCCGTCATGCGTGCCAAGCACCGACCCGTCCTGGCCGACGATCTGCCCGGGCGCGGACCCAAGCTGCCTGGCCAGGAAGCCGCGGGTATCGCCGTCCGCGATGAAGCAAACGTCGTGGCTGTCCGGCTTGTCAGCGACAAGCAGCCCGCGGTCCCGCGCCTCCGCGCGGACCTTTGTCTTCCGCGTGTCGCCGAGCGGGAACATCGCGTGCGCGATCTGCTCCCTGGTGAGGACCGCGAGCACGTAGGACTGGTCCTTGCCCGGGTCGGCCGCCCGGTTGAGCGCGCCGCCGTCGATGCGGGCGTAGTGCCCGGTGCACACCGCGTCGAATCCGAGCGCCAGCGCCCGGTCGAGCACCGCGGCGAACTTGATCTTCTCGTTGCACCGCAGGCACGGGTTAGGCGTCCGGCCGGCCGCGTACTCGGCGACGAAGTCGTCGACCACGTCCCGCTTGAACCGCTCCGCCATGTCCCAGACGTAGAAGGGGATGCCGATCACGTCGGCGGCGCGGCGGGCGTCCCGCGCGTCCTCAAGCGTGCAGCAACCGCGCGCCCCGGTCCGGTAGGACTGCGGGTTCTGAGACAGCGCGAGATGGACGCCGGTCACCTCGTGACCGGCGTCGACCGCACGAGCCGCGGCGGTGGCGGAATCAACCCCGCCAGACATGGCGGCAAGCACCCGGAGCCCCATAACGTCTCCAGGTTATCCGTCGCCTTCGACCACGCCGGACACTCCGGCCAGCGGGACTGCCGACAAACCGGAGACTGCTGTGACAGGATTGTCCGCGCTGTTCGGTTGAGCTGAGTTGGGTCAAGGAGGCGTCTCATCCAGACTTCAGTCATTGTCGTGGGAGGCGGTCCCGTCGGTCTGGGATTGGCCGCGACGCTCGGCAAAGCGGGAATAGCGTGCATTGTTCTAGAGCGCAGAATCGAGCCCTCAGCGATCCCGAAAGGGCAGAATCTCACGGCACGAAGCGTGGAGCACTTTTTCCGCTGGGATTGCGCGGACGAGCTGCGCGCGGCGCGCGTGCTACCAAGGGAATTCTCGATCGGAGGCATCACCGCATACGAGAGCCTCGCCGGTGAGTACTGGTACGCTCCGGCCGGGCGCGAGACCGTCAGCGAGTTTTACTATCAGCGGCACGAACGATTGCCGCAGTATCTGACGGAGTCCGTGCTGCGCGCCCGGGTGCGCGCGCTCGATTCGGTTACCGCACTGTTTGGCTGGTCCGCCACCGACGTTCAGCTGGGAGACGACGGCGTACGCGTGACAGCGGTGGAAGAGTCGACCGGCACGCGCCGCGAAATCGAGGGCTCCTACGTCGTCGGCTGCGACGGCGCCCATTCGATGGTCAGGGAACGCGCAGGCATAGCGTCCAGTGGAGCTGATTTCCAGCAGCGCATGGTGCTGGCGGTTTTCCAGTCCAGCGATCTGGACGCGCACCTGGAACGTTTTCCCCCGCGGACCACGTACCGCGTGCTGCATCCAGAGCTCGCGGGATACTGGTGGTTTTTCGGGCGGGTCGACGCCGGGACCTGGTTCTTCCACGCACCGGTCCCCGCGGACGCGACAACGGCGAATCTCGACGTCCATTCGGTAATAGAGCGGGCTGCGGGATCCCGCACAGCGTGTACCTTCCAGCACGTTGGATTCTGGGATTTGCGCGTCGACATCGCCGATACCTACCGCCGGGGCAGGGCGTTCATCGCGGGGGATGCGGCGCACAGCCATCCGCCCTATGGCGCGTACGGGCTGAACACGGGGCTCGAGGATGCCGTCAACCTGGGCTGGAAGCTCGCCGCCGTGCTGAACAACTGGGGCAGCCCCGGACTGCTCGACAGCTTCACCCAGGAGCGCCGCCCGATCTTCGTCGAGACGGGGAGCGCGATCATCCGGGGAATCGAGCATGATCGTGCTTTCCTGGCCCGCTACAGCCCCCCGCGCGACCGCGCCGAGTTCGAGCGCGCGTGGAGCCAACTGACGGCGGGAGAGACCGCACCTCCGACGTACGAACCGCACTACGAGGGGTCGTCCATCGTGTGGGGACCCGAAGGCGCGGCGTGCAGCGCCCACGGGAAGCACACCTTCGAGGCGCGGGCTGGCCACCACCTCGCGCCGGTCACGCTGTCCTCGGGCCGCAACGTCTTCGAGGAACTGGGACCGGAGTACACCCTGGTCGCGCTGACCACAGACCCGCGGCCGGGGGAGGCGTTCGAAGCCGCGGCGCGGGAGATCGGGCTGCCGCTGCGCGTGCTCACGGACACCTTCGACGGGCAGCGAACGGCGTACCGGCGGCGCTTCATCCTCATCCGGCCTGACCAGTACGTCGCCTGGACCGGCGACACTCCGCCGGCGAACGCGGCTGGCGTCCTTCGCCGGGCCGTCGGCGGCCGATAACGGGGTGCGGGCTCTCGGCCCGCAGCCGACAATGCGGCCCGGCCCCGGCCCCGCCCTGCCCCGCCCCCGGCCCCGGCCCCGGCCCTGCCCCGCCCCCGGCAGGCAACCCGGCCTCGGCCCCGGCCCCGGCCCCGGCAGGCAACCCGGCCCCGGCCCCGGCCCCGGCAGGCAACCCAATTCCCGCCCGCAACACCTTTCCCGCATCCTCCTGCCCGCGGCAGCGCTGGACGAACAACGTGGAACATCGTCCGTCCCCCCGAGCGGACGATCTTCCACGCTAATCACACTGCCCGGAATGTCTCCGGGCGGAGTTGAGGCATTTCGGGCGTATCGTCCTGCCGACGGTGGCCGCGGGGCGATTAGCGGTGGATCCGAGCCCGCCCTCGTGGCGGATGGTCGGCAGCGTGGGTACTCATCCAGGCTGATCGTGGTCGTGGCCATGGTGGTGATCGTGGGGGTGGTCATGTGCGACGGTTCCGCCCGTACCGGGCGGATCGGCAGGAATTCAACAACCGGGCTGGCCGTGGTTCCCACAGCATGACTGGCGCTTGCGCAGCTTGGTGAAGTTGTTGGTGACAACCATCCGCAACTTGACAGCGAACGGGGCATCGTACGTGGACCAGTTGGAAAACATGGCCTTAGGGCTTGGCCGCGGCCCAGGTTCCCGATCACGCTCTGTCATAGCGCAAACACTACCGCGTCCGCTGAAGGCTCAGTCCTCCCAGCGGACGACGATCCGCTTCCCCGTGCGCGGAGCGCCTCGAACGCCGCCAGGGCGTACCGTCGGCCAATCCCCCCCACTGCCCGAAGGCCTCCGGTGTGGCGGGCCGTAGATGTGCAGGTACCGGCGCGCGAGTTCCAGGCGGGCGTCGTGGGGGTCGATCTCAGGTGGTGGTACGGTCCACACCGTCGGCTGCCGCGCGCCTTCCCACCTGATCACGAGCCCTTGCGTCGTCGGGCAGCGTTCCGAGCGAGAAGACGGCGTGGTCGAGCGCGGCGACCACGAAGACGCTGAACCGAGGGCCCCACAACTGGACCAGCGAGGGGTCCGCCCATGTGGACGGTTCGTTGCCCTCGCCCGGCGAGGTCAGTAGAAGAACGCTACCGTGCGCAGCTCTATGCTTTCCCGCGGGTGCGCTCCCGACCTGGCCTCGTCGTGGAAAGCGGTGTGCGGTGCCCGCCAGGCCACGCAGTGGTCGGTGTCGTGCAGCTTGAAGATCAGCACCTCGTCCGCGTGCATGTCGGGGAAGTACCACCATCGGTGCGCGGGGCGGTAGGCGAAGATGCTACCTGCGGGCTCGGAGTTCGGATCTTCGATGTCGGGCACGTTGTCTGGGTCGGGGAGCGAGTCGACGAAGAGCAGGAGGTTCGCCTCACCCTCGTCGTCGTCGACGCTGCGGTAGTCCAGCAGCGCCAGCGGCCAGTCCTGGGGCGGCGGGCTGAACGCACGCCACAAACTCGTCATCACCGCGCGCCGCCACGAGTGGGACGTCGGCATCGCATCGAACCTCTTCGAGGCCCGGCCCGGGTGCAGGTCGACGTGCACGTCGGAGGCGGGCGGCTGCGCCCCTTTCAATTCCGCGCCCGCCCGCCGGATAACCCAGCCGAGCGACAGCACCTCGTCCGCCTCGGTTACCTGCCGAACCAGGTCCAGCGCCTGCGCCACGTACACACGCTCAAGCTCATCAGGATCACCGAAGTCGACCATCGCACTGTGATGGCTGAGCAAGGAAAATCCGCTCCGGTCCAGGCCGAAATCGTCGAGGCTCTCCCGCCCGTTCGCGATCCACACCTTGCGCGGCGCGTACTGCGTGGTGGTCAGGTGGCCGCCGGGCGCGACGTACAGCCTGTTCCGCGTCGACTCGGGTGCGAGGTAGTTAAGGGTCCCCCAGACGCCAGTCATTACCTCACTATGCGCCTGCTCTCCGCGCGGCTGCTAGCCGGCGGCAGCGCGGCGGGCACGAGAGACCGCCTCGCGGATGACCGCGCCCAGCGCGTCGACATCGTCCTTGGTAGTGGTGTGGCCCAGCGAGAAGCGCAGCGAACCCCTGGCGCGCGCCTCGTCGGCGCCCATCGCGAGCAGCACGTGACTAGGTTCGGCCACCCCGGCAGTGCATGCGGATCCCGTCGAGCAGGCGATGCCGCGGGCGTCGAGCAGGAGGAGCAGCGCATCGCCTTCGCAGCCAGGGAAGGAGAAGTGCGCGTTGCCCGGCAGCCGTTCCGGGCCTGGCGGCGGACCGTTCAGGATCGCGTCCGGCACGGCCGCGAGGATCTGGCGGATCAGGTCGTCCCGCAGCGCCGCCAGCCGCAGCGCCTCGTCGTCCCGGCGGCGTGCGCTCAGCACGGCCGCGACCGCGAACGCCCGGATGGCCGGCGCGTCCAGCGTGCCCGACCTGATGTCGCGCTCCTGGCCCCCGCCATGCAGCACGGGGACAGGCGACATGCCACGGCCCAGAATCAGCGCACCTACCCCGACCGGGCCGCCGAGCTTGTGGCCGGTAACGGTCAGCGCGTCCGCACCGCTCGCGGCGAAGTCCACCAGCAGTTGCGCGGCCGCCTGCACCGCGTCCGTGTGGAAGGGCACTCCGAACTCGTGTGCGACGGCGGCTAGCTCCGGCACCGGCTGCACGGTGCCGACCTCGTTATTGGCCCACATCACGCTGACGACGGCGGCGGTGGCCGGATCGGCCTCCAGCGCCGCGCGCAGTACCTGGGGCTGGATCGCGCCCACGGCGTCGACACCGAGCCAGTCGGCGCGGGCGCCTTCTGTCTCGGAAAGCCACCGCACCGAGTCGAGCACCGCGTGGTGCTCGACCGCGGTGGTCAGGATGCGCTGCCGCCGGGAATCAGCGGATCGGCGCGCCCAGAACAGGCCCTTGACGGCGAGGTTGTCAGCTTCGGTCCCGCCGCTGGTGAAGATCACCTCGCTGGCCCGTGCGCCGAACACCTCGGCGATCTGCTCGCGGGACTCCTCGACCACCCGGCGGGCCCGCCGCCCGGCGTTGTGCAGCGACGAGGGATTACCCAACCGCGCCAGTTCCTCGGTCATCGCGGCGATCGACTCAGGCACCATTGGTGTCGTCGCTGCGTGGTCGAGGTAGACGACCGGAATTGTACTCATGGCGGCTTTAGCCTAACCGCACCGGACCATGGTCGGTGCCGGCCTACAGCTGCTTGTGCTTTCCGATCTCTTCGAGGAGTTGGGGGACGACCTTGAACAGGTCGCCGACGATGCCGAGGTCGGCGATCTCGAAGATGGGCGCGTCGGGGTCCTTGTTGATGGCGATGATGGTCTTGGAGGTCTGCATGCCG
>Ga0210390_10000216_pt1 | contig 62943 bp, 51 predicted proteins | sample IncBWH11OmetaG_FD_161050 | JGI IMG/M metagenome (GOLD analysis project Ga0210390, IMG submission 161050) | Forest soil microbial communities from Barre Woods Harvard Forest LTER site, Petersham, Massachusetts, United States - Inc-BW-H-11-O ...
TGCTCGCTGCCGACGACACTGATGACCGTATTGGAGAGCGAGATCGCGCGGTTCCGATCTCCGGACCATAGGCCAAATAGTCGAGATTTCTTGCCATCGTTCTAGATTCACGAGAGCTGTTGCCCTCGAAAATACCCATGCACACTTTGGAAAGCAAGACGGAGGCTCGCGAGGGTTCATCGAGGAGTTCCGAGACATTCACGTCTTGGTCGCCAGGCACACTAATGCGAGATTTGATAGAAAATCGAGATGATCGTAGCCGGTAGTCGGTATGGCTCAAATCCTGGACAATGCCCTTGAACGGCCAATAAAAGCTTGGTAGCTGAGGTGATCAGCTCGCACCACTCGGCGGGGGATGAAGTGTCAAAACCGCGCTTGAACTCGATTCGCTTGGATTCTCGTTTGGCTTTTAGAGCCCTTTCGACGAGTTCGCTCATAGTTTCCCAAGCCGTCGGCCACGACTACATATCGCCGGGGGAGAATTGGGAGAAGGCGTCGGGGGCGGCTTCCTCGAAACGCGTGAGGCGGCTGCGGAAGACGAATTTTACGTTGTCGGTGGGGCCGTTGCGCTGCTTGGCGATGCGGAGCTCGGTTTCCTCGCGTTCTTCGGGGCTGGCGCCGGCTTTGAAGAAGTGGGGACGGTAGATGAACATGACGACGTCGGCGTCCTGCTCGATGGCGCCAGATTCGCGGAGGTCGGAGAGCTGGGGGCCGCGTTCGTCGCGCTCGGGGGCGCGGGTAAGCTGGCTGAGTACGAGCACGGGGATCTGCAATTCTTTCGCGAGGCCTTTGAGGCCGCGGGAGATGCTGGCGACTTCTTCCTGGCGGTTGCCGAAGCGGCCGCGCGCGGTGATGAGCTGGAGATAATCAACGATGAGAAGCGAGAGGCCTTTGTCTCGCTTGAGGCGGCGGGCTTTGGCGCCGATTTCGAGGACGCTGATGGAGCCGGCGTCGTCGACCCAGAGCGGGGCGTTGGAGATGACGCCGAGAGCTTCCGTCATGCTCGTCCAGTCGTTGCGATTCAGGTGGCCGGTGCGGAATTTGTGGGCGTCGATCTGAGCGACGGAGGCGACCAGGCGCTGGAGGAGCGACTCCTTGGACATTTCGAGACTGAAGATGGCGACGGGCTGGCCGGCGCGGATGGCGATGTTTTCGGCGAGGTTCAGAGCCAGCGCAGTTTTCCCCTGAGAGGGCCGCGCGGCGAGGATGAGCAGCTCGGAGGGCTGAAGCCCGGACGTCAGCTTGTCTAGCTCGACGTAGCCCGTGGGGATGCCCGTAATGCTTTTGCCTTCTTTGAAAATCTTCTCGAGGCGCTCGAAATTGTCGCGGACGATGTCCTTGACGGGAATCAAGCCGGCTTTGACGCGGTCTTCGGCGAGCAGGAAGATGGACGATTCCGCGTTGTCCAGGATCATGTCAGCGCCGTCCTCGCCTTCAAACGCGCGCTGCTGGATGTTGTGCGTGGTGTGAATGAGGTTGCGCAGCATCGCCTTTTCCTTGACGATGCGCGCGTAGTGCTCGATGTTGGAAACTTTGGGCATGCCGTCGGCAAGCGACGCGAGGTAGGGCGCGCCGCCCGACGCTTCCAGATCTCCGCGGCGGTGCAGTTCCTCGGTCAGTGTAATGAGATCGATGGCTTGCTGGGCTTCGCTGAGAGCAATCATCTGGGTGAAGACGCGGCGATGCTGGTCGAGAAAGAAATCTTCGGCGCGGAGATTTTCGATGGCGGCGTTCAAGGCGTTGTTGTCGAGCAAAATGGCGCCGAGGACGGAGCGCTCGGCGTCGAGATTGTTCGGCAACGGTTTTTCTAATGTCGTATCAACGGGCATAGGCAATCTGTATTATTCGCCTTTTCTTCGCTTTTGTACCATTTTCTCCGAAAGAGGGCAAGAGCGGAGTTTTTTCGCCGCAGAATAAAAGCGTTTCGAACAAATTAAATTTAAATTACTTTCAAGCTGGTGTCGCATTGTGCGCGGAAGAAGGAGACGCGTCAACCGCAAGGCTGTGAATCGTTTCGGAAAACGGTGCAAAACTTTTTCCTCGACGCTAGACGCGCGCGTGCGGACAAAAAAATGGGGGCACGGCGTGCCGTGCCCCTGCGGGAAAATTCAAAGCGACTGGCGATTTAAATTATTCTTCCTTCGTGACGTGGACGATTACTTGGGCGGTGACGTCGCGGAAGACTTTGATGGTGACGGGATATTCGCCGAGAGCTTTGATGGGATCGGCGATTTGGACTTGGCGCTTGTCGATCTTGAAGTTTTGCGCAGCGAGCGATTCGGCGATGTCGGCGGTCGTTACAGAGCCGAACATCTGGTCGTTCTCGCCGGTCTTGCGCGTAAACTTCAGGGAGATGCCATTGAGCAGACCTGCTTGTTTTTGAGCTGCGTCTAGTTCGGTAGCGGTCTTTTTTGCAAGCGAAGTACGAATGCGCTCGATCGCTTTCAGGTTGCCGGCATTGGCTTCCACGGCGAGCTTCCGCGGCAAAAGGAAATTGCGGGCGTAGCCGGGCTTTACGGTGACGACGTCGCCACGGTGGCCCAGCTTTTCGATATCTTCTTGAAGAATAATTTGCATGTTCTCTCTCTCTGCTCCTGTTTACTTTCACCCGAAGAGGCTTAAGCCTTCGGGGCCTCGGTTGCTGAAGCGACTGGCGCAGCGGGTGCGGCTGCCGGTGCCGCGGTGTGAGCGGCAGGTGCTCCGTGAGCGGCCTGCGGAACGACCTGGCGCGGGGCTTGCGTGCCGGCGGCGCTGCCTGCGAACGGCAGCAAGGCGATGTTGCGCGCGCGCTTGATGGCGACGCCGAGCCAGCGCTGATGGCGCGAGCAAACTCCGGTCATGCGACGAGGCAGAATTTTGCCGCGTTCCTGGACGAACTGCGAAAGAATGTCCGCGCGCTTGTAGTCGACGAAATCCATCTTCTCGACGCAGAACTTGCAGACTTTCTTCTTGCGGAAATATTGGCGCTTGCCGCGCGGACGGCCGCCGGGTCCGCCTGGACCACCGCCGCCCGGTCCACCTTCGCGGCGCGGACCACCATGCCCTCCGCCGGGTCCGCCATGGCCGCCACCGCCCTCGCGGCGCGGCGGTCCACTGTGAGACTGTCCTTGTTTCTGTTCCTCAGCCATAGCCTCCTGCCTTTCTCTCGTAACTCAGAATTTCGTTGTTAACTTAACTTGCTGCCGCTTTAGCTCGCTGCCGCCGTTGGTTCCGGAGCAGGCGCGGGAGCCGGCGTTGACGCTGGTGCCGAAGCGGGCGCGCTACGGCGCGGACGCCGCGCGGCGCGCTGTTCGCGCTTTCCGCCGAGCTTTTTCTGGAGCTTCAAATCTTCGTCGAGGCGCACTGTCAAATACTTGATGACCACGTCTTGCACGCGGAGACGGCGCTCGAGCTCCGCGATCAGCTCCGCGTGATTCGTGCGGATTTGCTGATAGACGTAGATGCCTTCGCGGTGCTTGGCCACGCGATAGGCAAGCTTCCGCGTGCCCCAGTTCTCGGTCTTCTCGATCTTTGCACCCTTTTCGGCGCAGGTGTGCTCGATGCCGGTAATCACCTTCTTGATTTCGTCTTCGGGTGTTGCCGGACGCGCGATAAAAATCAGATCGTACAGACGCTCTTCCATGATGACCTCTTTCCTCTTTGCGCCGATAGTATCGGCGGCACTTCAAACTCGGTTGCGAACTCTAACGCCGAAAAGGTTTCTTCACTCTTTTTCCGGCTCTTCCGCTTCCAGCGGTTTCCGCCGGTTGAAAATGTTCATCGCCGGCTCGATTCCCTTTGCTAGAATCATTTCCACGGCGTCGCCGGCTTTGCCAATCATCTCCGCGGCCTCTGCAAGTTCGGCCTTTTTCATCGGCCGCAGCACGAATTCCTTTCGGCTGCTCAGCGGGTGATCCGGCCCGCAACCCAATCGAATCCGAGAGAACTCCTGAGTGCTGACGGCGCTAATCACTGAATTCGCGCCGTTGTGGCTGCCGCCGCTGCCTTTGCGGTCGATGCGAATCGTTCCAAAAGGCAGCTGCACTTCATCCCACATCACCAGCAAATCCGCAGGACCCAGCTCGTACTTTTCCAGCAGCTCGCCTACCGAGATGCCGCTGAGATTCATGTACGTCTGCGGCTTCGCAAGCAAAACATCTTCGCCGGCGATCTTGCCCTTGCCTACGAGCGCCTTGCCTTCCGGCCGCTCGACGCGAATCCCACCGCGATTCGCCAGTTCGTCCACCGCCATAAATCCGAGGTTATGCGGCGTCCATTGGTACTCCGGATCAGGATTCCCAAGTCCGACGATGAGCCGCATAGACCTCTGCCGGGCAGCTGGCTTGCCGCCAGCCGCCGCGTTTTGCAAACTGCAGCACTACTTCTTCTTTTCGCCCTTTTCGGCCTTTTCTGGTTTGGCTTCGGCCGCGGCGACTTCTTCGCCCTCGACTTCTTTCTTGCCCTTCTTGATGACTTCGGGCTCCGCAGGCGTTGCCGCTTCCGTGGCTGCAACTTCGGCGGGCTTCTCTTCTTCGACCTTGAGAGCGACGACGTGCGCCAGAACGCGTTCCGGATCAGTGAGCAGCTTCAACTTGGCGGTGTCGATCGCCAAGTCCTTCGCGCGGAGCTGGCTGTTGAGCATCAAGGCGCTGACGTCAACCTTGAATTCCGTCGGGATGTCCGCAGGCAAGCATTCGATTTCCACTTCGCGCGTGACAACTTCGAAAACGCCGCCTTGCTGTTTGACGCCGGCGGGTTCGCCGAAGGTGTGCACGGGCACGTTCACACGCATACGAACGTCCATGGCCACGCGAAGAAGATCGACGTGGAGGAGGTTGCCGCTCAGCGGATCGACCTGCCAGTCTTTCAAGATGGCGGGTTCGTGTTTGCCGGCAAGATCCACTTGGAAAAGAGTATTGTGGCCGGTGGCAGAGCGAAGAATCGCGCCGATCTGCTTGGTGTTCAACGACAGCGCGATGGAATCGCCTTTGCCGCCATAGAGAACGGCGGGAACCTTGCCGGTCAGGCGCAGGCGCTTGGCCTCGTTTTTGCCCCTATCGGAGCGGGGCGCTCCTTCTACTACGATTTGTGTCTGAGCCATACTTTTATTCCTTCCGTCAAAACTTCAAAACTTCAACTGCACGAAGAGCACAGACAAGAGTGTCTGTGCTACTAAATAAAGAGCTCGCTGATCGACGTTTCTTCATGAATCGAACGGATGCCGCGGGCAAGAAGATCCGCCACGCTCAAAACTTTGATTTTGCCCATGCCTTTTGCGGCTTCAGCGAGAGGGACAGAATCCGTCGCGACCACCTCTTTGATTTGGGACTCTGCGATGCGTTCGATGGCCGGGCCGGACAAAACGGCGTGCGTGCACGCCGCATACACTTGCGTGGAACCTTCTCGGATTAGCGCTTCGGCGGTTTTCACGAGCGTGCCGGCGGTGTCGATAATGTCGTCGACGATCAGCGTGCTGCGGCCGCGAACGTCTCCGATCAGATTCATGACTTCGCTGACGTCTACATCGACGCGGCGTTTGTCCACGATGGCTAGCGGCGCATCGAGTTTTTTTGCGAAGAAGCGGGCGCGTTCCACGCCGCCCGCATCCGGCGAAACGACCGTCAGATTCGGAAGATTCAAATGGCGGAAGTGCTCGACCAGGACGGGAGATCCGTACAAATGATCCACCGGAACGTCGAAGTAGCCTTGAATTTGCGGCGCGTGGAGATCGAGCGTCAACGCCCGGCTTGCGCCGGCCGTTTCTAGCAAGTCGGCGACGAGCTTGGCTGATATTGGGACGCGGGGCTTGTCTTTGCGGTCCTGGCGCGCGTAGCAGTAGTAGGGCAGCACGGCCGTGATGCGCCAGGCCGATGCGCGCTTGAAGGCGTCGATCATCAGGAGCAGTTCGAGCAAGTGGTTATCGACGGGATAGCAGCACGGTTGAACGACGAAGACGTCGGCGCCCCGCACGTTTTCGAGAATCTGAAAATAGATCTCGCCGTCGCTGAAGCGCCCGAGTTTCGCCTGGCCGAGGGGCACTTCCAGATGGCGGCAAATGCTCTCCGCCAGCGGCAGATTCGCGGTCCCCGAGAAAATTTTGAATCGGTCGTCGTTCACGACGCTTGTGCTCCGGCAGCCCTGGTTTTGGGCTTGCACACTTCTTGGCCCGAAATCACGTTCAACGGATAAATGGTTCGGTGCTTTGGAGACGCTGCGGATCAACCGAGGACAAACGGAGGACACAAATCGACGTCAAGGTGTGCCCTGCATTTTACGAACGTACCTGTCGCGCGAGAGTGACTCGCAAACAAAGGTCTGATCGTCCGGAAACCCAACAGCGGCTCGGCGCGCCTGCGCTGGGCTCGGGAAAACTCCAAACACCGCCGAACCGCTACCCGCCAGCGAGGCTTCTGAAGCTCCTCGTTGGAGCAAAGCCCGCTTGATTTGCGCAAGACGGGGGTGGCGCCGGAAAACGGGCCGTTCGAAATCGTTCGAAAGACCGCTTCCCTGCGCGCTCCAGCATAGAGCACAGAACCCCCAAAGTTTAGGGTCTGTGGCGCTTTTTGTCAATGCCAGCGGGCGTGCTTTGAGCCATTTGTAGGCCTCCAGCGTGGGAACGTGAATCTCACGCGGAGAGACGATGAGTACGAAGAGCTTGGGGATATCGGGGAGAGGGTAGATCTCGTCGCCGCGGCTGACGCCCAGGGCACGGCCTCCAAAAAGGAAAAAAGGGACATCGGCGCCGAGCGAGGAAGCAATTTCGAGCAGTTGCGGCAGCGGCAGAGTGCGTCCCGTCAGGCGCAAATAGCCGAGCAGGGCGGCGGCGGCGTCGCTCGAACCGCCTCCCATGCCGCGGCCCGCTGGGATTGTTTTGCGAAGCTCCATCTCGACGCCGGAGTGGATTTTGAGCGCGTGGCGAAGGGCGTCGACGGCGCGGTATACGAGATTTTCTTGAGAAGGCTCCCGAGAAAGAACGGCGTTTCCCTTGATCGACAAGGAAATGTCCGGGTGACGCGATACGCGCAGACGCAACTCGTCGTGCAGCGAGACGGTTTGAAAAACTGTGCGGAGTTCGTGGTAGCCGTCAGGGCGTTTTCCGAGAATATCGAGGCACAGGTTGATTTTGGCAAACGCGGGGATGCGGACTTCGCGCATGCGGCTTACTGAGGTTTCGCGTCTTGCGGCGAGGATTTTTGCGCCACGCGGTGTTTTACCTGGGAAAGCTTCTTTTCGATTTCGGCGATTTTGTCGTTTTCCACGTCCGCGGGCAGTGAGCGATGCCATTCGGTCAGCGATTTTTCCCATTCGATGGCTGCGAGATCCATGCGGCCGGACTTGGCGTACACGTCAGCCAGGTGCGAGCGGATGGTGGCGTCGTGGCTTTCGATTGCGACGGCCTTGCGGAGAGTCGCTTCGGCATCCGCAAGTTTATTTTCGCGGAAATAGATCCAGCCAAGGCTATCGAGATACGCGCCGCTGTGCGGCTCTTCCTTCAGAGCGCGCTGCACAAGTGCCTCGGCTTCTTCGAGACGGATGCCGAGATCGCCAAGCATATAGCCATAGTAGTTGAGCACCGGAGCGTTTCGCGGATTCACTTCCAGAGTCTTTTTGAATTCTGTTTCGGCGCGGTCGTAAAATTTCTGGCGTTCGTAGATGGCTCCTAGGAGAAACCACACCATTTCGTTGTCGTGGGGTTCGCCGGGGATGGCTTCCGCGGTCCGGGCGGCTTCTTCGGCTTCCTTGTAATGGCGGCCGCGCTCGTAGACTTGCGCGATATTGAGGTAAATGTCGCGGTCGGCTTCGGTTTTTGTGAGTTGCGAACGAAGAACTTTTACGGCTTCGTCGGTCTGGCCATTTTCACCCAGCAAGAGCGCGTCGGAAGTCCGGAGACCTTGATCGCTGGGATACTTTGTCAAGGCATCCTTGCCGGCTTGGAGCGCCTTCGGCAAGTCTTTTGCGGCCCGGTAGGTGTCCATGATCAGTATGCGCGAGCGGCGATCTTCTTCGTCGCCGAGGCGGCCCAGCTCTTCAAAAGTATAAATGGCGGCCTGAAAATTCTGCGTGTCGCGGTAGAGCTGGCCAAGCTGCTGGTACAAGATGGCCAGCGAACGCCGCCGCGAAGGCAAGACGGTCGATTGCGACTTGAGTCCGGTGACGGCATCGGAGAGCACGCGAATGGCGTCTTCGTAGCGGCCCTGCGCTTCGTAGAGCATGGCCTCGTTGTACATAACTTCGAGGCTCCCGGGAGCGTATTGGCGGGCTTTCAGGAGATTTTCTTCGGCGTGATCGAGCTGGTGCAATTCCCTGTAAATCTGCGCCAGGCGCAGGTAGACATCGGAATCATCGGGCATCAAATCGGCGAGCTTCTGATAGACGGTGAGCGCGTCGGTGAATTTGTCTTCGGCGAGAAGCGTCTGGCCCAAGCCGCGAAGGTGGCTCAGCTCAGAGGGGTCCATATCCGCAGCTTTGCGATAGGCTGCTTCGGCTTTCGCGAGGTCGTGCGTCTGCGTATAGGCATCGCCGAGAAGATCGAGCAAAGCGGGGGAAGGCGCGCGGTTGGTCATGCTTTCGAGCAGCGAAACGGCGTCCGCGGATTTGCCTTCATCGAGGAGCAGTTGCGTGAGCTGTTCGACGGCTGCTTCGTTCTCTGGATCTTGCTTAAGAAGGCCGCGCAGAACTTCTTCGGCCTTATCGTGCTCGTTGCGCAGGCGGTAGAGCCGCGCGAGCCAGAGTGCCGATTCTGAATCCGTCGGATCCAGGCGGTAGACTTCCTTATATTGTTCGATGGCGCGTTCGGCCATGTCGGACTGGGCACTCGAAGTCAAATTGCCCAGCATACGAAGGTATATCCGGCCGAGCAGCCGGCGGGTCGGCAGATCATTCGGGTCTCGCTTGAGAAGTTCCTGCGCTTCCAGCTCGGCTTCGTGAACGCGCTGGGCTTTCCAGTACATCTCGGCCAGGCGTTCACCGATGACCGGTGACTTGGGATCGAGCGCATAAGCCTTTTTGTAGGCATCGATGGCCTGGGTGGCGTATTCCGGCTGGTTGGTGGTCTCGTATTGCTGCTCGAAGAGATGCCCCATCGCGTAGTTGTAGTAAGCGTCGGCGCGAGGAGAAGGAGCGGTCGGGCTAGCGGCGGAGAGAGAGTCCGGCTTGGACTGGGTCTGGTCGTCCTTCTGGACTTGCCCTTCCACGGGAGTCTGGGCGGCGGCGAGGGCGCTGCATGCGCCCGTCAGAAGTCCAGCAAGGCTGATTCTTAGTAGATTCATAGAAGCCCCGGAAACAAAAAGTATCCCATGCGTCTGGAACGCGGTCAAAAGCCAAACGTACGCCGTTTCCAAGGCCCAAAAGCGCCCTTAACTAGGATGCAAGAAAATTCAAAAGAGTTGAAATGGAATCTTTAGATGCATCGCCGCGCGAACTAAGCCGGCTGGGTTCTAGTGCAGGAAATGCCGGATGCCGGTGAAGACCATGGCCATTCCGAGACGGTCGGCAGCGGCGATTACATCGTTGTCACGCACGGAGCCTCCCGGTTGAATCACGGCAACAGCGCCGGCTTTGGCGGCTTCTTCGACGCCGTCGGGGAACGGGAAGAAAGCGTCGGAAGCGACGACGCTTCCGGCGAGCGAAGACTGCGCTTTCATTACGGCGATCTTGACGGAATCGACGCGGCTCATTTGGCCCGCGCCGACGCCGAGTGTTGCGCCGTCTTTTGCAAAGACGATGGCGTTGGATTTGACGTGCTTAGAGACTTTCCAAGCGAAGCGCATGGTTTGCATCTCTTCCGGCGCGGGGGGGCGCTTCGTTACAATCTTTAGCTGACCTTCCATAATTTCGCCCGAGTCAGGCTGCTGCACTAGAACGCCGCCAAAAATGCGTTTGAGCTGAAGTTCCAGTTCGGGATCGAGGCCGCCGGGCGGCAGTTCGAGCAGCCGCAAATTCTTTTTTGCGGCGAAGATTGCTTTGGCCTTTTCATCAAAGCCTGGCGCGGCGATGCATTCGACGAAGAGCTTAGCTACTTCTTCGGCGGTTGCGGCGTCGATCACGCGATTGAAGGCCAAAACACCGCCGAACGCGGAAACGGGATCGGTCGCAAGTGCTCTGAGGTATGCATCGAGGAGAGTTTCGCGCTCGGCTGTGCCGCAGGGAGTGTTGTGCTTGACTATGACCGCGGCGGGATGGCGGAATTCGGCGGCGAGGCTTCGGGCGGCTTCGAGATCCACGTAATTGTTGTAGGAAAGTTCTTTTCCTTGAAGCTGTTTTGCCGCTGCCAAGCCTATTGGCAAGGTTCCCGCTGGGACATAGAGCGCCGCCGCCTGGTGTGGGTTTTCTCCGTAGCGCAGAGAGTCTTTTTTCTGAAGTGCGATGTGCACGCGTTCCGGGAGCAACAACTTCTCGCCCAATGCCAAGTGTCCTGCGGCTGCCGAGAGACGTTCCAGTTCCGTGGTAATCATGCCGTCGTAACGCGATGTGGTTGCAAATACTTTCCGCGCCAGTTCGAGGCGCGTGGGCAGCGAGGTCTCGCGCGCTGCTTCGAGTTCTTCCGTCACTCGCTCGTAATCGGCAGGATCGGTTACCACCGTGACGCTTTCGAAGTTTTTCGCGGCGGAGCGCAGCATCGTGGGACCGCCAATGTCGATATTTTCGATGAGCTCCTCGGCGGTCAAACCTTGCTTCCCAGCGGTAGCTTCGAAGGGATAGAGATTCACCACCACGAGGTCGATCGGCGCGATACCGTGCTCAGTTGCTTGCTTCTGATCTTCTGGATGCTTGCGGCGATAGAGCAGCCCGCCGTGAACCTTTGGGTGCAGCGTCTTGACGCGTCCGCCGAGCATCTCGGGCCATCCGGTAAAGTCCGCGACGTCACGGACCGTGACGCCAGCTTCGCGCAGCAGTTTCGAGGTGCCGCCCGTTGAAAGAATTTCGATACCGAGAGCGGCAAGCCGCTTGGCGAACTCCACTATCCCTGCTTTGTCAAACACGCTGATGAGCGCGCGCTCCACTGCCATGAATACCTCCCGAAAAAGAAAAGCACAACAGTGTATCGGCCTGGAGGAAATTCGGAAAGTGGGAAGGGTACACGCGCGAGATTCGGCTGTTGAAAACGGAATGCCGGCAAAGAGAATCAAAAATCCATGACTTGATCGGTGGAGGACAGTATCTACCTGGAAGGGTGGGACGCGAATCGCTGCTGTCAGGCTTTGACGAGGGCCTTGAGCTTGACTTGGCCGTCGACGACTTCGACGACGTACTCGACATCGCGGCAATTCTTCTGCTTCTGTAAATCCTTGGTCTTTTTCAGCACAAATTCGTTGAAGCTGGAGCGCGAGAGTTTTCCGGTCTGTTCTCCAGCTTGCTGCTTGGCTTGCAGAAACGCCTGATAGAGCTGGTCGACTTTTTCCGCTTCGCGTTCCGGCTCCGAGCAGGTCACGCGGAACGCGCCTTGGGTCGCCGCCGCTGCCGCGACCTGCGCCGGAGCCGCGGGAGTCTCCGCGTGCTTTTCGGGATTTTTGTGCGCGCGCTCGGCCTCGATGGCCTTGGCGGCCGCGCCAAAGTGGCGCTGAATTTTTCCTTCTTCCTTATTCTGCGTTTTCTTGCGGAAGATATCTTTGTATTTGGCGTAGGTCTGGGTGAGATTGTTCAGGCGGAATCGCTGGCCGTACTTCAGATCACCGCCGCGCTCGGCGTAGCGCTTGATCACCAATTCAATACGCCACTCGATTTCGGTGGGGGGACGCTTTCTGCCGCCGCCGAAGAACTGATCGTATTCAATTTTGAGCTGGCGGATGTCGCGCTCGAGCTGCGCCAGTTCCTCGACGATGGTCGCCATGGGTGGAAAAGCCCCTCGATTAGCATGCTAGGGGGACAAGGCGAAGGCGTCAACCAGAGGAGTGGGAGGCGCTGCGCATTGTGTATCCCACCTCGGTTGGGGTGCCTGGGCGCGGCGGCAGGCGCGTGGCTGAAGAATGCTTGATTGCCCGGGGAGGGGGTGTGTGCTGAAATAAGGGCATGGAAGCGCGCGCGAAACAGGCTTTGACCACCGAGCAGGCGGAGCTGCTGCGGCAGATTCCTTCGGTGGACGACTTGCTGGCACAGCCGCGTCTCGCGGCGCTTGCGGGGCGTGTGGATCGCACGCTGCTCGTGGAAGTCACTCGAACGGTTCTCGCTGAGCTGCGTTCACGCATCACCGATCAGCTTAAATCGGCGGTGCTGGGCGAACTCACGCTGCTGGCTGCCGATGCGGCATCACTCGAAGAGCAAATCAGCTCACTTGTCGAGCGCATTCTTGCGCATTCGCTTCAGCCGGTGATTAACGCTACGGGCGTGATACTCCACACTAATCTTGGGCGAGCTCCACTTTCTCGGGCGGTGGTCGAGGAATTCCGGCGCACCGCGACACAATACACGAATCTCGAATACGATTTGGAAGCGGGGGCGCGGGGCAAACGCGACGTGCATCTATCGTCGCTCCTGGAGCGGCTGACTGGGGCGGAAACGGCCATCGTGGTGAACAATTGCGCCGCCGCGGTGCTGCTTGTGCTTGCTGCATTGGCGAAGGGTGGAGACGTCGTTGTTTCACGGGGCGAGTTGATTGAGATTGGCGACGGCTTTCGCATTCCGGAGATTATGGCGGAGAGCGGCGCGGTGCTGAGGGAGGTGGGCACCACAAATCGCACGCGGCTCGCCGACTACGAAAACGCCATCAATGAAAAAACACGCCTGCTGCTGCGCGTGCATCCCTCGAATTTCAGCATCACTGGATTTGCGGAAAAGCCGTCGCTCGAAGATTTGGCGGCGCTGAGCCACCGGACCGGGCTTCCACTGGTCGAGGATCTTGGATCGGGCTGCCTCGCCGATCTTTCCCCAAGCGGAATTTCCGAGCCGCTCGTCCGGCAAAGCGTCGATGCGGGCGTATCGATTGTGATGTTTAGTGGCGACAAACTGCTGGGAGGACCGCAGGCGGGGATTATTGCCGGAAAGAAAGAGCTCGTTATGCGCGTGCGGCGGCATCCACTGTTTCGCGCGCTGCGCGTGGACAAGCTTACAACTGCGGCGCTGGAAGTGACTCTCGGCGCTTATCTGCGCGCAGCTTGGGACGAAATCCCGGCGTTGCGGATGATTCGAGCAAGTGCGGCAGAGCTTAAGCGGCGCTCCGAGAACCTTCTGCGCGAACTCCGGCCGGAGCTTCCGCTCGATGAAGTGGAGATGGAGATTGTGGATGGCACTTCTCTGGCGGGCGGCGGCTCTACTCCGACGCAGGCGCTGCCCACAAAGATTATTCGCATTGCCAGCGCACGTTATTCCGCGGCGCAGTTGGAACAACGGCTGCGCCGCGCTCCAGCTGGAATTTCGGTGATCGCGCGCGTGGAGAACAATCGCTTGGTTCTTGATCTAAGAACGGTGTTCCCCGAGCAAGAACCTCTGCTCATAAAGACACTCGGAGCCGTGCTTCACTAATTCCTAGCTCGGCCCTCGGACACTTGGTTGATTTTGCTTTCGTCCTCCTTCTTGAACGAGCGAGGGCCCGGCGTTCTATTCCTTTAGAGATGAAACTCAGACGGCGCTTCGCGCGTCCTACGGAATGTTTCGGGCGAATGGACGGATTCGCCCGGACGCTGTCACACCACCGGTTGCCAGAAAAATGCTTGTGGAAAAAAGGAGAGAAGAGAGATGAGGAGAGATTGGTGCGTCCTCGCAGGAATTATTTTTTCGGCCGGCATAGCAACAGCGGCGGCGCAGCAGCCGACTGTGCCTTCGGGTCAGCAGCCGCCGCAACAGCAACAGCGCACGCGCCCTCCGGCGGAACCGGCGGCGCAAGGCGAAGCCGCTCAGAACAAAAAAGAGCGGCCGGCGGTTCCTGAAGAGAAGTCAGTCGTCACGCATCATTCCGCACGCATCGGGGGGCAAACGATCAACTACGCCGCAACAGCCGCGACGTACAACATCAAGGCAGATGACGGGACCGTGAAGGCGACGATGTTTTACGTTGCATACACGAAAGATGGAGTGGCCGATCCGGCGAAGCGGCCCGTAAGTTTTGTTTACAACGGCGGGCCGGGGTCCGCTTCCCTCTTTACGCACATGGGGATGGGACCGAAACGCGTGGTCTTGACGCCCGACGGTCACGGAATGCCCGCGCCGTACACCACCGTCGATAACGAAGATTCCTTTCTGGACGCCACGGACCTCGTTTTCATTGATGCGATTTCGACTGGCTATAGCCGGCCCGCTCCTGGCGAAGCAACCGCACAATTTCACGGCATCATCGAAGACGCGAACTGGTTTGCGGATTTCATCTACCAGTACATTACGCGGACGGAGCGCTGGGCTTCGCCGAAATTCCTGATCGGCGAAAGCTATGGCACGACGCGTTCGGCCGAGCTTGCGGGGGTGATTCAAGAGCGCCACCAAATATATATGAACGGAATCGCTCTGCTTTCGTCAGTAGCCTTTTCAAATTGGGGGGCCGACAATCGGACCATTTTCTTTCTGCCGACATATGTGACCACCGCCTGGTATCACCACTTGCTGCCTCCGGACTTGCAAAGCTTGCCTGTCGACCAAGTGGCCGAAAGGGCGCGCGAATTCGCTCATGGAGAATATGCGCAGGCTCTGGAAAAAGGCGACCAGCTTTCCCGAGCGGAGCACCAAAAGGTTGTCGAGGATCTCGCGCACTACACCGGGCTTTCCACTAAGTTTATCGAGCAAGCCAATCTCCGTGTGAGCCCGTTCCGCTGGTTCAAGGAGCTTGAGCGGGATAAGCGCTTGACGATCGGGCGGCTTGATTCGCGTTTCGAGGGAATGGAAGCGGATGCGGCCGGCGAGCGCGTCGAATACGACCCGAGCGAGGCTTCCTACGAAGGCGCCTTCGTGGCGACATTTCACGACTATGTGCGGCGCGAATTGAAGTGGGAAAGCGACGCGTACTACACCGTGACCGCCAACGTCCGTCCGTGGGACCAGACCGGAAATACAGAAGTTGCGGAAGTCTTGCGCGCGGCGATGACTCAGCAGACCTACTTGAAAGTGCTGGTTCTCTGCGGCTATTACGACGTGGCGACGCCTTTCAACGGGATTGAAAATACGTTCGCGCACATGAATCTAGAGCCGCCCATCCGCAAAAACGTGAGTTTCGCGTACTACGAAGGCGGCCACATGATGTACATCGATGAAGTTCAGCACCACAAGCTGCACAAAGACATCGATGACTTCATCACCGCGGGCTACCCCCATTGAGTTTCTGCAAACGTCAGAGGCTCTGGGAGCAGCTCCTAAACGTGGCCTGCCGGCTACATTTGGAAAATTGAAGCATTCCAGGAAAAAAGACTAAACTTAGATCGTGCTGGCCTTTTCTGTCTCCAACGGAAAACTCAAAGCAAGATCGAAACCGTTACCCGAACTACGTCCAGAATGGGCGCTGATTTGTGTCCGGCTGGCGGGCATATGCAATACGGACGTTGAGATCTTACGCGGGTATCACGCATTTCGCGGCACGCCGGGGCACGAATTTGTCGGCGAAGTTGCCGAAGTTCACGGCGTTTCCGGCGCGCTGAAGAAAAAGTGGTTGGGGAGGCGTGTTGTTGGCGAAATCAACGTGTCTTGCTCGGCTTACGGCTATAGGCCGGCTTGCGACTTTTGCCAGCGCGGATGGAAAACGCACTGCGCGCGCCGAACTGTTCTCGGCATCGTGGCACATGACGGTGCGTTCGCTGAGTATCTGGCCCTGCCGATCGAGAATCTGCATGTTGTCCCCGATTCGGTCAGCGACCAACAGGCTGTGTTCGTCGAACCGCTTGCCGCGGCTTGCGAAATTCTCGAACAAGTGCGCGCCGAACAATTCCGCGAAGCGGCTGTGCTCGGCGATGGCAAGCTCGCGCAATTGATCGCCTTGGTTCTGCGCACAGCGGTGCCCCGTATCGTCATGTATGGCAAGCACGAAAAGAAGCTTGCTCTCGCCCGGCGCGCTGGGATCAAAACAAAAAAAGTTCGCGGCGATGCCTCTGACCTGAAACATGCGAAAGAGAATTACGGCTTGCTGGTGGAAGCGACCGGCTCACCGACCGGCTTCGCGCTGGCGCAACAAATGACCGAACCGCGCGGCACACTCGTTCTGAAATCCACGTTTCACGGCGCGGCTCCTATTGAAACTTGGCCCATTGTCGTCAAGGAACTCGCCGTCATAGGCTCGCGCTGCGGCCCGTTTGCGAGAGCGATCGATTTGCTGCGCTCCGGCAAAGTCGACCCAACCGCGCTCATCACGCGCGCACTCCCAATGACGGAAGCGCCTGCAGCAATCCAATTCGCACAGAAATCGGGTGTGATGAAAGTATTGTTGAAGGCTTCGGAAGGAGTAGGTTCTATAGACAGTTGATGCAGGACGCCACGCAGGCCGCGCCGAAGCCATTGTCGATGTTTACGACGGTCACGTTCGATGCGCAAGAATTGAGCATCCCGAGAAGCGCGGCTACACCGCCAAAACTCGCGCCGTAACCCACGCTCGTCGGCACGGCTATCACAGGCACTCCGACCAAACCGCCCACGACGCTGGGCAGAGCGCCTTCCATTCCGGCGACGCAGATAATCACGCTCGCTTGCGTCAATTTTTCTCGATGCTCCAAAAGCCGGTGAATGCCGGCAACGCCAACGTCATACAAGTGTTCAGCACGGTTGCCCATCATTCGCGCTGTGAGCAACGCTTCTTCGGCAACGGGGATGTCACTTGTGCCTGCGGAAACGATGATGATCGTTCCTTTGCCCGTGATCTCCGCGCTGCGCTCGATCGTAATCACTCCGGACGATGCGTGGAACTTCGCGCCTCGACTCACGCGCTTCACGGCTGCACAAATCTTGGCGTCCGCCCGGGTCACCAAAATATTCTGCCGCGAATCTTTCTGCCGCAGCATGGCGCGAACAATTCCCGCCACTTGCGCGGGTGTTTTGCCCTTACCAAACACCACCTCCGCGAAGCCCTGGCGCAGTGCGCGGTGGTGATCCACTTTGGCGAATCCCAAGTCCTCGAATGGCAGATGCTTCAGGCGCTCGGCGGCTTTTTCCGGAGAAAACAAGCCGAGCTTCACCAATTCCAGAATTTTCAGCAATTCCTGCTGATTCATATTGTTTGACCGCCGCAAATTCTATCATTGCACAGGCCCGCGGCCTCGGCTTGACTTGCCCAGAATCGACTGCGAAACTGATTCTACTCGCACAGAAACATGCCAGACACACAAAAACAAGTCGTAACTGTAGGTGTGACCGGGGCAAGCGGCGCCGTTCTCGCGCAGAAAGCCTTGTCGTTGCTTGAACAGGACGCACGTGTGGGACGCATCCATCTCGTCGTTACGGAAGCAGGCCAGCGTCTGTTTGCGGAGGAGCTTGGAATTGCTTCCGGCGATATGAAACAACTGCCCAGCCGGCTTCTTGGCCGCCTCGCGGCAAAAATCGAAGTTTTGCCAAACAAAGACATCGGCGCTTCGATCGCTTCGGGCAGCTACGCTGTGGATTCGATGATCGTCATTCCGTGTTCCATGGGCACGCTCGCGGCGATCGCGAGCGGCGTGAGCGACGATCTTGTCTCTCGCTCTGCAGACGTGATGCTCAAAGAAGGCCGCAAACTTGTTCTATGCGTCCGCGACACGCCGTTCAACAAGATCCACCTGGAAAACATGCTGCGTGTTCAGCAAGCGGGCGCGGTGGTTATGCCGACGATCCCTGCGTTCTATCATCATCCGCAAACGATCGACGACCTTGTCACCCAGTATATTTGCCGCGTGCTCGCGCAGATTCATATGCCTCAGGAAAATATGTATCGCTGGACGGGTCAGCAAAGCGCCAAAAAGGCGGAGGCGTAATTTCGCAATGGCTGGCCGCATCCGCACCGTGCTCGAGATGATCAAGTTTGAGCATTCCGTCTTCGCGCTGCCGTTTGCACTGACGGGCGCGCTGCTTGCTGCGCGCGCCACTCATCAACCTCCAACGGGTTGGCCAACGCTGCGCCAGTTTTTCTGGATTGTCGTCGCGATGGTCGCGGCGCGTTCTGCTGCCATGACCATGAACCGCATCGCGGATCTGCGCTACGACAAGGAGAATCCGCGCACACAGCAACGCGCTCTCGCGACCGGCGCTCTCTCCCTTTCTTTTGCGTGCTTGTTTACGATCGTTACCGTTGCCGTGTTTTTTCTTGCTGCGTGGCAGCTCAATGTCCTGGCTCTGAAGCTTGCTCCACTTGCGATCGCGATTTTGTTTTTTTATTCATTCACCAAGCGCTTTACAAACTGGTCGCATCTCTTCCTGGGCTTCGCCCTTGGCATTTCACCCGCGGCGGCGTGGATTGCCATCACCGGCGGTCTCGACTGGCGCATGTTGATTCTTTGCGCGGCGGTGACGATGTGGGTCGGCGGTTTCGACGTGCTCTACGCATGCCAGGACATTGAGTACGACGAGCGCGCGGGCCTCTATTCCGTTCCCAAGCGCTTTGGCATCGCTAACGCTCTGCTCATCGCGCGCGTTATGCATATCGGCGTGGTCTTGCTGCTCTCTTGGGTCGCTTACAGCTTCGCGCTGCCGTGGCCTGCGTGGGCGGGCCTCGGGGTCGTTGCCGCGCTTCTCGGTTACGAGCATTCGCTTGTCAAACCGGGCGACCTCAGCAAGCTGGACGCTGCGTTTTTCGCCGTGAACGGTTATATTAGTTTGTTGTTCCTATTGTTCTGGGGCGCTGCGGCAGCGGTTTGGCACGTTTGAGATTTTCAGCGGATTCAAAATGAGCGAACTGACAATCACGGACCAGCGGTTAAAGCCCATCGCGGAGAAAGTTCTCGCGGGCGAGCGCTTGAATATGGACGACGGCATCGCGCTGTATCGTTCGCCTGATTTGCTGGCGGTAGGCTGGCTCGCAAACTATGTTCGCGAGAAGCGCCACGGCAACATCACGTATTACAACGTCAACCGGCACATCAATCCGACGAACGTCTGCGTGGCGCATTGCAAGCTCTGCGCTTTCGGCCGCGCCCCCAACGCGCCCGGCGCTTACACGTTTGCACTCGAAGAAATCTACCAACGCGCGGAACAGGGCGTTCGCGAAGGCGCCACGGAGTTTCACATCGTCGGCGGCCTGCACCCGGATCTGACGTTTGATCACTATTTGGAACTAGTCCGCGGCCTCAAGAAGCGCTGCCCCACCGTGCATATCAAAGCCTTCACGATGGTCGAGGTTCACTATTTCTCGCGCATCGCGAAACTTTCCATCGAAGAGGTTTTGCAAAAAATGAAGCAGGCGGGAGTCGATTCCTGCCCCGGGGGCGGCGCAGAGATTTTTCATCCCCGCGTGCGAAAAATTATCTGCGACCACAAAACCAGCGGCCAGATGTGGCTGGACACCGCGAAGAAGGCGCACGAAGCGGGCCTTCGTTCCAACGCCACGATGCTTTACGGACACGTCGAAACAGAGGAAGAGCGCACCGACCACCTCATCAAATTGCGCGAGCTGCAGGATGAGACGCACGGATTCGTCACGTTCATTCCGCTGGCGTTTCATCCGGATAACACCGCACTTTCGCACATTCCGAAGCCCACGGGTTACGCCGACCTTCGCAACATCGCGGTCGCTCGCCTGCTTCTGGATAATTTCGATCACATCAAGGCGTACTGGATTATGCTTTCGCCGAGCATGGCGCAGATCGCTCTGCGCTTTGGCGCCAACGATCTGGACGGCACGGTGGTCGAAGAAAAGATTTATCACGACGCCGGAGCAAAAACGTCGGAGTTCACGCCGCGCGCCGAACTCGAACGCCTGATCCGCGCCGCCGGCCGCATCCCTGTCGAGCGCGACACGCAGTATCGCCCGGTCGATCGCTCGAAGATGCCGGCGCTTCCGCCAACGCCGCGGCCAGACCTCGTCTCTCTAACTTTAAACGTTTAGTTTTTCTTGTAGGCGCTCAGCGGATCGTTCTAACTTTCGCCGTCACTTTGGCGAGCAGTTCCTCGGGCAGCGGCGGGTAGCCCTGCTCCCCCGCCATTTTTTCGCCGCTGGTGTACACCCACTTCAGGTAGTCCGTGACGGCGCGGCCCCGCTGCTCATCCTTTGCGACGGCCGGAACGTAAAACCAGGTGAAGCTGCTGATGGGGTAGCTGTCTTTCCCGGACGCGTTCGCCAGCGAAATCCGGAAATTGTCGGTCACGGTGTTGGTCATTGCTTTGGCGGCGGCCGCAATCGAGCGTACCGACGGCTTTACGAATTCTCCATCCGCGTTTCGAATGCTAGCCATGCGCAAAGAGGCCTTCACGGCCGAATTCAATTCCGTGTAGCCGAGGGCTCCCGGAGTCGCGTTCACTTTATCGAGCATGTCGTCAGCCTTACCGGCGGTCGTCCCCGCAGGCCAGTTCGGCGATGCGCTGCGCCCCACACGCGCAAGAAATTCAGAGCTCGCTTTCGACAGGAAATCGGAAAGAATGTAGTTCGATCCGCGGCCCGCGGTGCGATGCAGTAGCTGAATCGGAAGCGCGGGGAGCTTTGCTTCCGGATTCAGTTTTACCAGCGCGGGATCGTTCCAGGAGGTCACCTTCCCGAGAAATATGTTCGCCAGGACGGGTCCAGAAAGACGAAGTTCGCCTGTCACGCCCGGCAAATTGTAGATCACGACGATGCCGACCAGCACGGTGGGAAGTTCGACGATATTGTTGGTGGACCCTTTCAGATCCTTCTCCGGAATCGGCGCGTCGCCGCCGCCAAAATCTCCGGTGCCCGTCAAAACGCGCGTAGCGCCGGCGACGCTGCCTTCCGGCAAATACCGCACCTGCACGCTAGGCTGCTGCTTGTGAAATTCATCGTTCCAGAGCAAATAGAGCGGCTCCGGCATGCTCGAGCCCGTGACGACCAGCACGGTGGACGCCTGCCCGTCGGTTGCGACGGGCATCAAGATCGCCAGCGTCAGGAAAACTACACAGATTGCTTTCAGAATCCGCGCCACGAGGTCCTCCACAAGGAAGCGGGCCCAATCTGTAAACCGGATGAGGGAAGCGAAAAACGAACCTTCAGCTTGGACTCTATCGAAGCCCGTTCGGTCCGTTGAACTGGTTTGTAGTACAGGTGTGCAGAAACCGCCACTAGAAACACGACCGCTTGAGGATTTCGTGGACATCGAGGGGGCGGCCGATCTGTCGCGTTACACACTGTTCGTGGTTTATATTCGTTGCCTGTGGCCCGCGCAAATCCCCTAGCTGATTTGCAATCCTGTTAGGAACTAACGCGCTGCGTTCGACAAATCCAATACCGCCAAGGAGATAACTCCCGTGCGAACGATCTTTCTGCTTACCATCTCAAATATCTTCATGACTTTTGCCTGGTATGGCCACCTGAGGTACCGCACTTCCGCGCTTTGGAAAGTCATTCTAGCGAGCTGGGGGATTGCTTTTTTCGAGTATTGCTTCCAGGTCCCGGCGAATCGCATCGGCTCGTATGAATTCAGCACGGCGCAACTCAAGACCATGCAGGAAGTGATCACCCTCTCAGTCTTCTCTGTTTTCTCGGTCCTCTATCTAGGCGAGAAAATAAAGTGGAATCATGCCGCAGGCTTCGGTTGCATCGCGATGGCGGTTTTTTTTGTTTTCCACAAGTGGTGAGCGCACCAGAAGCGCATCACCCGGCCAATCGCCGCGGCTGCCACACAACCACGTCCTGGCGCTTCGCAAAATGAAGCAGCGGTTTTGCTGGCGCCAAATGGATTCCCGCGGCCTCCGGCATCGTATTGCTGATCAACTCGGCTTCCGCAGTTTGCAACGGCCATGGCGCGTGATGAATTTCGCTGGAAATGACTTGCCCCTCTCCATCCATCGTATAAAGGCAATAGCGCTCGGTCAGAAAGTGTTCGAGCGACCCAGGGGCCGCCGAAAATACTTCTCCTGCCGCTCGATACCGTCCATTCCACACGCCGCAAGGTGCGCCACGATGCGAACGCCCGGATTTGTACTCGATCCAGTCATCTCGTTCCTCGCAGGACATTCGCGCGCGAAAATACGGCAAGTGAAACCACGCCCGCGCAATCGCCACTGCAATCCTGTTTCGGGCGTCGAGACTGAAGAACCACACTCCAGGTTTGCCATTGGCCACGACGTACGTTCGCACATTTAATTCCGGAAACGCCGAGAGCCAGGGAACCGCAGGCGTGCCACGCAGGCGCACGCCGGACATCCGAAATGGAACAACTCCCAGCCATGCCTGCCCTTCGTAAGTATCGATCTTCAATTCCGCGGGGATATGCCGGCGCAGTGCCTCCTCTCCCACGTGCCAGTGGGCAAAAAGAAGGTCGTGCCAGCTCTGCGCCATGATCCACGCGCCACCAGGCAACGGCCAAGGGCGATGTGCGACCTGCTCCAGATTGACGCTCATCGAAATTCGATGCCGCGACTCGACACAATCATTCCGCCAATATACCCTTCTCTATCGCTGGCGAATCGAATTCTAAGCATTCAAATCAAACGAAAGTTACAAAAGGAGCGGCATCATGCAACGCAAAGCATCGGCAGTCTGGCAAGGCGGTCTGAAGGATGGTAAAGGATCGATTTCAACCGACAGTGGCGTCCTGAAACAAACGCAATATTCCTTCAGCGCGCGCTTTGAAAATGGCGTCGGCACGAATCCGGAAGAACTCCTCGCCGCGGCGCACGCGGGATGTTTCACCATGGCGCTCTCTGGCCAACTCGGCGCGGTTGGAATTAGCGCGCAGAAGCTCGAAACCACCGCGACGATATCGCTCGAGAAAGTCGGCGACGGTTTTTCCATCACCAAGAGCCATCTCGACCTGGTTGCCACCATTCCCGGCGCAGACAAAGCCAAGTTTGACGCTGCCGTGAAGGCCGCCGAAACCGGCTGCCCAGTCTCCAAGCTTTTCAAGGCAGAGATTAGCGTCAGCGCGACCCTCAACTCCTAATCGCGCTGCCATTCATCGACAGCTCGGCCAAACGAGTACAATGCCCCACATGATTCCATCTCCAGGTGCCTTCATCGCGGGTGTCGCGATCTTTCTGATTGTTCTGTGGGACGCTTTCGAAGCCATCATTCTGCCTCGGCGCGTCACCCGCAAGTTTCGACTGGCGCGCCTGTTCTATCGTTCCACCTGGAAAGTGTGGAGGTTCACTGCTAGCCTCATCTCCTCCCGCAAGACCAAGGAATCGCTGCTTGGCTTTTACGGCCCGCTCTCACTACTGGTTCTCGTGGGGGTTTGGGCCGTTGGACTTGTTTTGGGCTTCGGCCTCATGCAATACGGGGCAGGCTCGGCCGTAGTTATGACGGGCGGCCAGCCCGGCTTTCAGACCGACATTTATCTCAGCGGCACAACGTTTTTCACGCTGGGCCTCGGCGACGTCATTCCTCGTTCCGGCTTGGCGCGAGTTCTGGTTGTGATCGAGGCTGGTTTCGGCTTTGGCTTTCTCGCAGCCGTCATCGGTTATCTGCCGTTCATTTACGGCTCGTTTTCGAAGCGCGAAGTGGACATTTCCCTGCTCGATTCCCGCGCAGGCACGCCGCCCACTGCCGGAGAACTTCTTCGCCGCCACAGCTATCCCCACGGACAAGAAGCACTGCGCAAGCTTCTTAAGGATTGGGAGCACTGGTCCGCCGAGCTTATGGAGAGCCATCTCTCTTATCCTGTTCTGGCCTTCTTCCGCTCGCAGCATGACAATCAATCATGGGTCGCGTCGCTCACCGCCATCCTCGATGCCTCCGCGCTCGTCATGGTCGGAATCGAAGGCGCTTGCGAGAAGCAGGCCGAGCTCACTTTTGCGATCTCGCGCCACGCGGTCGTCGATCTTTCTCAAGTCTTCGGGACGGCACCAGCTTCAATGCCCTACGACCGTCTCACCGCCGAACAATTGCGCCGCATCCGCGACATTCTCGCGCAGCACGGCTTGAAACTTCGCGATGGCGAGGAAGCCGACCGCCGCCTCACCGAACTACGCCGCTTGTATGAACCGTATATTTACGCACTGGCCGCCTATTTGAATCAGACACTGCCGCCATGGATTCCCGAGAAGAAAGGCAAAGACAACTGGCAAACAACCGCTTGGGGCCAGACGACGGGCTTGCTCGAAAAGGAGAAGGAATCGTCCCATGCGCATGTCGACGATCATTTCTAGAGAACTCAAAACGCCGCAATCTCAGGACACAAATTCCGTTCGTAGAGGCACGGCACGCCGTGCCCGACTTTAGCTATTTCGCAATCCAAAGCGAAGTCGTCAATCGCGAGCAGCATCAAACCAAGTTTTCGAAGAAATAGAGGCCAAAAAAATGAAAGCAATCGTCGTACATGAATTCGGCGGTCCGGAAGTCCTGAAGCTTGAAGAAATCCCCACACCCAAACCCGCCGCCGGGCAAGTCTTAGTCCAGATCCACGGCGTGGGCGTAAATCCATACGACACCTATATGCGAAACGGCACGTATGCCGTGAAGCCCCCTCTCCCCTACACACCCGGCTCCGATGGCGCCGGCACTGTTGAGGCCGTGGGAGAGGGCGTCGGTAAAGTAAAGGCTGGGGATCGCGTCTATGTGGCAAAGACCGTCACCGGCGCCTACGCTGAATACGCAATCGCCCTCGAAAGCCAAGTTCACCGGCTTCCCGAGAAAGCCAGCTTCAGCCAGGGCGCCGGCGTCTGGGTCGCCTATGGAACCGCCTACCACGCGCTCTATCACTCCGCGCAAGCGAACGCTTCAGAAACGGTCTTGGTTCATGGTGCCAGCGGCGGTGTCGGCATCGCTGGAGTCCAGTTAGCTCGCGCCTTGGGACTGACCGTCTTCGGCACCGCGAGCAGTCAGAAGGGTCTCGATCTCGCCACGCGAGAAGGCGCTCATCGGGTGTTCGACCACAGCAAATCCGGCTATCTCGATGAAATCATGAAAGCCACCGGCGGCCGCGGCGTGGACATAGTCCTAGAGATGCTGGCCAACGTGAACCTTTCCAACGATGTGAAACTCCTCGCCACGAACGGCCGCGTCATCGTGATCGGCAATCGCGGCGAAATCACCATCAATCCCCGCGATCTCATGGGACGCCGCGGCTCCATCCGCGCCTTCACGCTTTGGGCCCTCACCGCTCCTGAAGAAGTTGAGATCCACGCCGGAATCATCGCTGGACTTGAAAACGGAACGCTGCGCCCCGTCGTCGGCAAGGAGCTTCCGCTTGCCGAAGCGGCCCGCGCCCACAAGGAAATCCTCGAGCCCGGCGCTGCCGGAAAAATCGTGCTTATCCCTTAAAGAGCGCAGTCCATTTGTTTCCACGAACTCCGTGAGCGAATTGCGATCCTCTTGCCCGGCGGGCGCTTACTTTGTCCGGCGGTAGTGGGTCAGTTTCCCGCAACGGCTTTACCAGACTTAGTTGTATGAGGATGAAAGCAGCGTGATTGAGACTACTTGCTCCTGCCTCAGCAACCTTATGGCATCGCAGGACAAAGACCACAAGAACAACCTACACTGGTGTGGTTCGGTCAACTGATTTGCACGACTTACCAGACATGTTCGATTGCTTACGGTTAGCCCTTAATCCGCCCAGAAACGGCGAAGCTGCATTCCCTGGCTACCCACCGTCATGGATGGGCGAGTGCATTGGCGATTTGACGCTCATTTTAGTTCCTCTCTCTCCTTGATATTCGACCTGAACAGGGCTACTTTCAGTTCGAATGACGACTGGAGAGCGAGACAGCCAACTCTACCCGGCGCCGCAGAGCCTGTGATGAAGAAATTCGGCAGCGTCTCCCTGGCCAGCGACCACTCGCGCGCAGCGTGGGGATGGCTGTGGCCCGAGCGGCTGTGGCAGGATGTGCGCTTCGCGCTGCGCACCTTCGGCAAGAACGCCGGGTTCACCGTGGTGGCGCTCCTCTCGCTGATGCTGGGCATCGGAGCGAGCATCGCGTTGTTCAGCGTGGTTTACGGCGTCCTGATTGCGCCGTACCCCTACGCAAGGCCGAATCAGATCTGGGCGCCGACGGTGCTGGGCCCCAACGACGCAGTGCATGGCTGGCACTGGTATTCGCAGCGGGAGATGGAGGAGATCGAGAGGCTGTCGGCGTTTCGCGAGGTGATGGCCACCAGCGTGAGGCCGGTCTTGCTGACGGGCGGTATCAATCCAGAGAACTTCTACGGCGTCTTCCTCACCGGCGGAGCTTTCAACTTCCTCGAGGTGAAGCCGCTTATCGGGCGGACCATCCAGCCATACGATATCGGACTGGATGGGGAACCAGCGCCAGTGGTGGTGCTGAGTTACGGATTCTGGCAACGCTTCTTCAGCGGCGATCCCCACGCGATCGGCCGTACCATCACGCTTGATGACGTGCCGCGGATCATCATTGGCGTGATGCCGCCGCGCTTCGGCTGGTGGACCAACGAGGCCTTCTGGCTGCCGCTGCGCATGGATCCGAAGGACCCGAGCGGCCTCGCGGTCATCGTGCGGCTCGCGCCCGGCGTGACGCAACACGCCGCCGAGCAGCAACTGAATCAGCTCAACATCCAGTTCGCCGCGGAGCACCCGCAGGACTATCCGAAGGGCCAGCTGCGCACGATCCTTCTGAATTACATGGATATCACCGTGGCCAGCGGCGACATGAGCGCGAGCCTACATTTGCTGCTCGCCGCCGTCGGCCTCTTACTGCTCATCGCCTGCGTGAACGTGGCCAACCTGCAACTGTCCCGGACCACAGGACGCGCCCGCGAGATTGCGATGCGGATTGCCATCGGCGCAGGCCGCGGCCGGTTGGTGCGGCAGCTGCTCACCGAAAGCGTGCTGCTGTCGGTCGTGGGCGGCGCGCTCGGCGTGTTGTTCGCGCTCGGCGCTACGCAGCTGATCGTCGCGCTGATTCCACCGGACTATGTACCGAACGAAGCGCGTATCACCATCAACGGCTATGTGCTGCTGTTCTCGCTGGTCGTGTCCATGCTCACCGGCATTCTGTTCGGCCTCGCGCCGGCGCTGCGCTCGTCGCGGCCGGACCTGGTGGGCACGCTCAAAGACGGCGGGGGCGGCGCCACCGGCAGCCTGCGGGGACGCGCCGTGCGCGACTGGCTGGTGGTGGCGGAGATTTCGCTCTCCGTCATCTTGCTAGCCGGAGCAAGCCTGGCGGTGCGCGGCTTTGTCCAGATCCTGCACGTCGATCCTGGCTTCCAGCCGGAGCGCGTCCTCCGCATCAGCTTCACTCTTGCGCCCAAGCGCTACCCTACCTGGCAGCAGCGCAACGCGCTCGACCGCACACTGCTGGAAAGCGTGAAGAACCTGCCTGGTGTCCAGGCCGCTAGCCTCGGTAACGAGGGCCTGCCCTATATCGGATGGCGCTCCTCCTTTTCCATCCCCGGCCAGCAGCCCATGGACGGCCGCAAAGTGGCCATCGCCCTTGTCAGCCTCCAGTATCCGCAGACCCTCGGCATTCCCCTTAAGCGCGGACGCGAGTTCACCGAGGCGGAAATCGAGAGCGGCATGCGTGTAGCGCTCATCAACGAGAGCGCTGCGGGCCTTTGGCCGGCGGGCGAAGACTCAGTAGGCCGGACCATGCTGATCGACGATCTGGCGCAAGCGCCCGACAATCCGCAGGTGCTCGCGGCTCCGGGAGTCGCCGCCGGCGTCACCGTGGTGGGCATCATCGGCGATACCCGGAATGCAGGCATCGCGGAAGCTCCGGCTCCTGCCGTATACCTGCCGTACACCTTGTACGCCCCGGCCGGACGCGAGCTGGCCGTGCGTACCGCGGGCCATCCGCTGGCCATCGTCAACGCAGTGCGTCTCAAAGCGCGCGATCTCGACAAAGACTTGGCCGTCGGCAAGCCGAACACCCTCGACGAATCGCTGGGCGAAGAGACGCAACAGCCTCGCTTCAACATGGCGTTGTTCAGCAGCTTTGCCGCTCTCGGGCTGGCGCTGGCAGCCATCGGCATCTACAGCGTGATTTCGTATAACGTCTCGCAGCGCGTGCAGGAGATTGGCGTGCGCATGGCCCTGGGCGCGAAGCGCGGAGACATTCTGAAGCTAATCCTGCTCATGGTCGTCCGGGTCGTATCCCTCGGGCTTGCGATCGGGCTGCTCGGAAGCATCCTGATCGAGCGTCTTGTGCGGTTCCAGATGTTCACGAAGGCCTCGTTCGGTGTGATTCCGCTGGCAACGATCGTGGTCGTCCTCGCCGGGGTCTCTTTGCTGGCCGCATGGCTGCCCACGGCGCGGGCCGGGAATCTTGATCCGGTTACCGCTCTGCGGCACGAGGCATGAATTTTCCGTTTCTGGTCATGTGACCGTCCTGTAAGCTCCCTTTCAATCGTTGACTGTCCGGCTGTTGCATTGACTGTCCCCACATCGGCCTTATAATCATAGACTCTGATACCGGTTGTTGCTCAGCTGCCTGGTCCGCGGAAGAAATTTGGAACGTGATAACCCTGCTCCCCATCGCTACCATTTTCGCGGCGCAAACCTCCCTTAGCCATTACTGGCACAAGCTGACGGACCGCACCTTTTCAAGCGTTTATCGCGCCGACGCTTTCGATCTCGCGATGATGATCCCCTACTTCCTCGTCCTCTTCATCCTCGCGGCCTACGGCCTTCACCGCTATTGGCTGGTCTACGACTATTACGTGTACTCGAAAAACGTGCCTGGCCCTCCGCCGGAAGTCAAAAACTGGCCGCGCGTCACAGTCCAGCTTCCTATCTTCAACGAGCGCTATGTGATTGAGCGCCTCGTCGAAGCCGTCTCGCGCTTTGACTACCCGCGCGAATTGCTGGATGTCCAGGTTCTTGATGATTCCACTGATGAGACTTGCCAGGTCGCCAGCGCCTGCGTGGATCGCCACGCCGCGCAGGGCATGCCCATCGTCTACATCCACCGCACCAATCGCGAAGGCTACAAAGCCGGAGCGCTCGAAAACGGCCTCAAGACTTCAGAGGGCGAATTCGTCGCCATCTTCGACGCGGATTTTATTCCTGAGCCCGATTTTCTGCGCCGCACCATCCCCTATTTCGTTGATTCCGCGAATGGGTCCAAAATCGGAATGGTTCAGACACGTTGGACCTACTTGAACCGGGACTATTCGCTTCTTACACAGGTCGAAACCATCTTGCTCGACGGCCACTTCGTCGTCGAACACGGCGCGCGGTCCCGCCGCGGCACTTTCTTCAATTTCAACGGCACGGCAGGCGTTTGGCGCCGTGCGGCCATCGAAGAAGCCGGCGGCTGGGAGCACGACACCCTCACCGAAGACACCGATCTCTCCTACCGCGCGCAGCTCAAAGGCTGGAAGTTTCTCTATCTACCGCAAATCGAATGCGCCTCCGAGCTGCCGGTCGATATGAACGGCTTTAAAGCCCAGCAAGCCCGCTGGGCCAAAGGCCTGATGCAAACGGCGAAAAAGATCCTCCCGCGCGTAATGAAATCCAACGCGCCGTGGCACGTCAAAGCCGAGGCCTTTTTCCACCTCACCGCCAACATCAGCTACCCGCTCATGGTTCTATTTTCGGCGATGCTTCTTCCCGCGATGATCGTCCGCTTCTATCAGGGCTGGTTCCAAATGCTGGTCATCGACCTGCCTCTTTTCCTTGCCTCCACTTGCTCCATCTCCAGCTTTTACATCGTCGCGCAACGGGAACTTCGCCCTAAAAACTGGTGGCGAACGTTCCTCTACATGCCGTTCGTGATGGCCACCGGGATCGGTATTTCTGTCCGCAACGCCCAAGCCGTTCTGGAAGCCATCGTCGGCAAGAAAAGCGAGTTTGCCCGCACACCCAAATTCAATATCGAGGGCAAAAAGGGCACCTTCGTCGCGAAAAAATACAAAAATAAAGCCGGTTGGATGCCATACGCCGAAGTCATCCTCGGTCTATACTTCGCCGGCACCATCGTCTACGCCGTCTCCAACGAAAATTACGCCACCATCCCCTTTCTGCTCCTCTTCGTCTGGGGCTACCTCTATACCGGTCTGATGTCCCTCGGCCAAACCTATTTCGCCCACCTCCGCTTCGGCGTCAACGCCCCAGAAATGCGCCCGGCGGCCACTGGCGCACCAGGGTTCTGAGCCAAAGAGCCTAAGCACGCCTGATTTTTGCACTTCGCCTTCTTTCGCCGGCCGTTCGACCCACGATTTCTGCCATTTAATGGTTTTGAGTTGAAATAGGACTAATCTTGTCGTATATTTTACTTGCAAATGCCTTGCAACAAGGGCAGCTTGGTTATCTTCCTGAAATAAAGCTTTGCGATTGTTTTCGCATTCTTCGAAAGACGGATCGCTCCGGGCAGGCTCCAGAATGGCTTCAAAAACTAACCCGTTAGGCAACCAGCCGGGCAACTGGAGGAAGTTGGTTATGGGTTTTACGAGGGGAACTTCAGGATGTTTGGGACCGCGCAGAAGCGCTCATCGAATTTTTCTCTTCCCACTTTGAGGCGGTCGGGACGCCTTGCCTTTTGTCTTTCTTTTGGCTTTACGCTGTTCCTGGCCATCCGTGCGTGGGCAGGTGTCGGCGGAAGCATCTCGGGCACGGTGACGGATTCCAGCGCGGCGGCGGTCGTCAAAGCGGATGTCACAGCTACGAATACCGACACTGGACTCCGCCAAACGACTGTGACCGATGACCGAGGTTTCTATTCCTACCCGAATCTTCCTATCGGCAAGTACGAACTCGAAGTTGCAAGCGCTGGTTTCCGGTCGTACCACCGAACGGGAATTGTCCTCGACGCGAACAGTGCGCTGAAAATCAACGTAATCTTAAACGTTGGCGAGAAAACGGATGCCGTCTTGGTCGTCGACAATCCGCTGCTCGTCGATACCATTAGCACGCAGAATGGCCAGGTCGTCTCCGGCAGGCAGATGACGGCGGTGCCGCTCAACGGCCGCAGCTTTACGGATTTGCTCACCCTCCAGCCGGGCGTTGCTCCGGCGACATCCATCACCTCTGAGACGGTGCAAGACGTAGGCGCCAGCGTGCTTTCTCCCTCCGGAGACTTGAATCCGGGGACCATTTCTATCAACGGACAGCGCGAATTTGCCAACGGTTTTATCGTTAACGGAAGCGATGTGCAGGAAGATGTGAACATGGGAACGGCCATCGTTCCCAACCTCGATTCCATCGCCGAGTTTCGCATTCTGACCAACAATTTCGATGCGGAGTACGGAGAATTCAGCGGCGGCCAGATCAACGTGGTCACTAAATCCGGCTCCAATGTATTTCATGGCGACGTCTTCGAATTCGTCCGAAACACGGATCTCGATGCGCGCAATTATTTCTCGCCCGCGCGCGGCGCCTTCGATCAAAACCAGTTTGGCGGAACGTTTGGCGGACCGATTCGCAAGGACAAGGTTTTCTTTTTCGGCGATTATCAGGGAACGCGCTCGACGCAAGGCGTGGACACGGGACAGATTCCTGTGCCTTCTGTGCAGGACCGGTTGGGCAATCTGTCCAACCTGGCCAGCTCTTTTGTGACTACCGATGCGAATGGAAACACGGTCCCGACGACGGTGAGCGGGCCGTATTTCGCCAGTCTGCTTTCGGGAAAACTTGGCTACACCGTCTCGGCGGGCGAGCCTTACTACACACCAGGATGCACGAGCGCCACCTGCGTTTTTCCCGGAGCCGTGATTCCCCAAAAGGCGTGGTCCGCTCCCGCAACCAATCTTCTGCAATACATCCCCACCGCCAACAACGCGAACGGCACATTTTCCACCTCGTCCTCGAACCTCACTCTGCGCGACGACAAAGGCGCTTACCGGCTGGATGCCAACTCGCGCTGGGGTCTTCTCTCCGCCTACTATTTTCTCGACGATTGGTCGCAGAACAATCCTTATCCGATCGCGCAAGGCGGGGCGAATGTTCCAGGCTTCAGCGCGCTCTATCTGGGCCGGGCGCAATTGCTCAGCCTGGGCGACACGAAAACAATCAGCGCCACGAGCTTGAATGAATTTCGCTTCAGCTATCTGCGAAACTCGAATGATCTCGGCAAACCGGTCGGCGGAGTCGGCGTCAGCCTGGCGTCGCAGGGATTCGAGGTCGGTCATGGAACACCGGGTATCGTGGCGCTTTCTCCAAAAACGGAAGGCGTCGAGAGCGTCGGCTTCAACAGCTTCACGATTGGAACGAACACCAACGAGCTGAACCAGGCCGGCAACACTTTCCAGTGGCTCGATAACCTTTCCAAAGTGATTGGAAACCACACCCTCAAACTCGGCACCGAATTTCACTACGACCAGGTGAATGTGAATGCCATCGCGCAATTCAATGGCAGCTTTCTCTTCTTCGGAACTGAGACGGGCTCTGATTTCGCGGACTTCCTGCTGGGGATTCCGAGCCAGTACAACCAAAGCCAGCTTCAGCCCTTCTACGGCCGTAATAGATATCTGGGGCTCTATGCGCAGGACAGTTGGCGCGCGACGCGAAACCTCACTCTGAATTACGGCCTGCGATGGGACCGGATCGAGCCCTGGTATGAGAAGTACAACCAGATCGCCACGTTCGTACCGGGTCGACAATCGGTTGTTTTCCCTGGCGCTCCTGCCGGTATTCTCTATCCGACCGATCCGGGAGTGCCGCGCACTTTGGCGCCTCCGGGGAATCGGGATTTTGCGCCGCGTATCGGCGTAGCCTATTCACCAGATGGCAAGGGGGATGGTCTGCTCGCCAAAATACTGGGTGGCCCTGGCAAGACGAGCATCCGGGCGAGCTACGGTATGTTTTACACGGCTATCGAGGCTCTCACTATCGGTGTGATGAGCGCCAATGCGCCTTATGGAACAACCTATACCAGCCCGGCGCCGCCGCTCTTCGCCACTCCGTTTGTCACGGCCGCGAACGGCCAGAATTCGGGGCAAGTTTTTCCGGTAACGCTGGCTCCGCTGAACTCCAGCTCCGGCCATCCCGACCCCAATATAGATTGGTCGCAATTCGAGCCGATTACGGGGCTACCCAATTACCGCACGACCAACCGCATTCCTTACACTGAGGAATATATGCTTTCGCTCGAGCGCGGACTTGGGGCCAATACCGTTCTCAGTTTGAATTACGTTGGCACGCAGGGGCATCGTTTGCTCGTGCTGGAAGAGGCGAACCCCGGCAACCCCGCGCTTTGCTTGCAATTGAGCGATCCGGCTAATCTTGCACCGGGACAAGTTCCTTGCGGTCCGTTCGGCGAGGACACCACCTACACGACTTCGACGGGGCAGGTTTACAGCGGAACGCGTGGTCCGTTAGGCGCAAATTTTGGCAGCAATGCCAACCAAGCCACCATCGGCAATTCCGATTACAACGCTTTGCAAATTACGCTGCGGCACACCAGCAAGCGTCTGAACGTGCTGGCCGGATACACGTTTAGCAAATCGCAGGACCAGTCTTCGAATATCGGCGAGGAGGTCAATCCGCTCGATCCGTCGCTCAGTAAAGCTCTCTCGGCCTTCGATGTGAAGCATAACTTCGTAGTAAGTTACAGCTATCAACTCCCTGTTGAAAAATTGCTCCGCGCCACGAACCGTTGGACGGAGGGCTGGGAACTATCCGGCATCACACGGTTCAGTACGGGCCTTCCAGTAACTCTGGTCAACTTCGGTGACAATTCTCTGCTCGGCTCCGAGCCAAATGGCATCAACAATTTTGGTGTTGACGAGCCCGACTACAACGGCGGCGCGCTCGATCTCAATCACAATCCTCGGAACAATCTCTCCTATTTCGATACTGCCCAATTCAGCGAGAATGCGTTGGGCTCGGCTGGCACCGCCCAGCGCCGCTTCTTCTACGGACCCGGGATGGACAACTACGACATGGCCCTTCTCAAAAACGTGCGTCTGAGCGAATCGAAGTCTTTCCAATTCCGCGTCGAAGCTTTCAACGCCTTCAACCACGCCCAGTTCTTCGGCCCGCAAGCTGTCGACGGGAATATCGACAGCTCCACGTTCGGCCAGGTCATCGGCGCCGCTCCGCCGCGCCTCGTGCAGTTCGGCGCAAAATTCTTCTTCTGACGCAAAGCTGCAATGGCTCCCAGCTATCCGAGAGGATCTCAACTTCCGAGCATCCAGGAGTTTGGAAACGATGACCTATGCCCAGAGAGTGTCCAATCTTGGGCAGTCAGGCACTTTCCGACTGTCTAGACTGAACCAAGGCAACGGGTCTGGTATGTCGTGGGCTCAGTCAAGGAGCGCAATGAGTCGTCTGATGAAGCTAGCTGAAGCACTTCGAGATATTGCGGAAGAATCCAGCAAACATGAAATTGAGCAAGCCCTCTGCCTATGTATAGGGTTTGCAGACCGTGTTAGCGAAGAGCCCGTAGGCGATGCAAAAGGAATTTCACTATGCCCCCCGACCTCGATCACGCAGCGCTCGCTCGCAAGGACCTGATCGACAAACTATCGTCCTTGAGTTCCATTGGGACAACCTGATAGTACATGCCTGTCTCCGAAGTTTGTTTCAGGCGATCGACGCATCTCTTCGGAGTCGGAATCAATCGTTTGACCTTTGGCAATAGCGCCAGCGGGCAGGAGCCACATCCATCCTTCAAATGGAGTGGCCCCAGAGCACCCTTCCCTCCAAAATCACCAGTCCCCAGAGTCGCGACGACTGCTTGCTTCGAGGCGTCAGCAACCAACGAGTGCATTTCAAACCGCCTTTCTGAACGTATATGACATTCTCCGAAGGAATCGCCCTGCTCGAAGTTCGCTTCTCGAATTAGGAACGTATCCCTTATGGGACAGTCTTCCGCCCGCCAGAGTGGAATACTAAGTTTGGATAAATGGAGGTTACTTTGAGCAGAACTACAGTTCCACCGGCGGGCGGCAGCGAGCCCCTTACTGCTCTTACCGGCACAGAGTCCGTAGCCGACATTCTTGAACAGGAACTCGACCCTACGATTCATGAGTGGATCAGGCTCGTAGAGAAAGAACCAGACTTAATTCGCATCCGGTTGAATTTCGAAGAACGCACGGGCCATCTTCCGAAACTCCTGCATGACGTAATTGCCAGGCTGCGTCTCGACAAGGGATCGAAAGCTCCGATTTCGGCCGCTGCAAGCCGCCACGGAGAGCTGCGACGTAAGCAAGGCTACACCGCTGCAATGGTCGTTGACGAATCCCGAATCCTGCAGGTCTGCATTTTTTCGACGCTGCATAGGAATGAGGTTCGCGTGAAATTCAGCACGTTGCTTGCTGATGTCGTGACCATTGCAGATGAAGTAGACGCGCAATTAAAGCAGCAGGTCCTCTGCTTCCTGCCTGTAGAGAAACCAAGAAGCGGCAGTGCGAACTGAATTAACATCCAGTGACAGTATGAAAATGAAGAAATCCAAGACAGAATCGCACGAGCCGCTGAGCTTTCTCGATCGTTCGGGAATGGCAAGAAAGTTTGCCGAATTTCAGAAAGACGAGCAGATTTACTGTCAAGGTGACGCGGCCAAGAGCGTCATGTACATCCAAAAGGGCAACGTAAAATTCTCCGTGGTTAGTGCGTCGGGCCGGGTGGCGGTCGTCGCGATGCTTGGTCCGAGCGATTTTTTTGGCGAGGGCTGCATGGCGGGTCAGTCGGTCCGCATGGGCACGGCTACTGCCATTACGCCGACCACCCTGCTTGCCATCGACAAAAACGAATTGTTAGACATGCTCCGCACACAAGACAAATTATCAGACTCTTTTGTCGAATTTATACTCAATCATAAAAATCGGGTTGAGGAAGCTTTGATCGATCAACTCTTCAATTCGTCCGAGAAGCGTCTCGCCCGAGCGCTGCTCGTGCTCGGACGTTATGGAAGGGTGCAGCACCAGCTGGACGACGAACTGCCAACTGTTTCCCAAGAGACTTTGTCGGAAATAATCGGCACTACCCGCTCTCGCGTGAATTTCTTCATGAACAAATTTAGAAAACTGGGCTTCATCGAATACCACAACCGTAGAATTAAGATCAACAAATCATTGCTGACATTTGTTCTGGACGAGTAAGACGGCGGCTGGCTGCCGCCTGATATCCAACGGTATCCAGATGATGTTGTTTGGACTAGCGAAGCGCGAGGGGTTTGTAAATAAGACCGATGACCATTCCGATGATAGTCCACTGGACGAAGTAAGTCACAGCCTGTCCCAGAGCGAGTTTCAGCCCGATGTTCAGGTTCACGTAGTTGTGCAGCACAAACGCGCAAACCACGAAAAAGCCAATGAGAACGCCGAAGCGCGCACCTTCCATGGTGCCCGACCCGCCCCGATGTATCATTGCGAAAATTATGGCGACAACGAGGATCGATATGAAAGTCGCGACCAATCCAATCGGCATAACCTTCATCATTTCCTCCTTAGGTCGGAATACGGCCGGGTACTTGCGGCCTTCATTGATAAGACCTGGCACCAGCCAAAACACTAAGAAACCAAAGGCAAAAGACGCGACCGTGCCACCAAGCGCCGCCAGCCCGAGACTGGAATAGTTCATTTGCATTCCTTTACCAATTGCGGATCAAAATCAAAGTCGGTTCGGCAGGACTGGTTCGCCCAAACAATGATGATTTTGGTAGGGCGAGATCGTCGGGCGCATTCAGAAGGGGGTTTATAACACAGTCTTGGGCCAACTCTGATAAGTTATCGGGCTCTGGCACGCAAGTCCCAAAGATTGGATTTCTTCTGGTTTTCTTCGGCCGCGCCAGAGGTGGCCGCTGAGCCATGCGACTCCTGCCCAGTTGCGCACCTGGAATTATTTAGCCTTCTGCTTTCTTGGCTCTTGGGTGTTCAGCACAGACATGGATTGCAAATTCCTTATCGCGCAGCCGCTCATAAATCTCTTTCATTTCGTCAAGCGAATTGCCACCGGGTGGCCCCGAAGGCTTGAAAGTCCATGCGCATTCAGAGCAACCGTAGCCCTGAAAACGCGGCTTTTCAATCCATATCGGTTTGCGGCGTAGGATCACCTTGGGATGCCTCGTGAGCTATGAATAGGCTGCGGTCTCGGTCGTACGGACCAGCGGAAAAAACGATAGTCGCATTCTTCGCATCGTTACGGTCGTATTCGAAGGATAGTCAGTAGAAACTCAATAATTCCCCTCGTTTTTGATCTATGGTCCAAATCACTCTGACAGTCGGGGCACCAAATCGACATCGCGGCACTCTTCAAGGGAGAGAGGAATGACAACTCATCCGATAGCCTCAGTCATGGACCGATCCCATCCTTACTTTGCTTTTGTCACAGTCTCAATGTCAGGAGTGTCCTCGTCCATCAGGTGAGACCACCAAAACCCCATCGGGTAAATCCTCTAAACGCGGGCGGTCCCGGCCTTTTCATCCTAGCGCTATGGCCTTAATTCCCGTACTGGTTCTCGTGGTTGTAATTTTGAGTTCATTGGCTGGAGAATTTCCTCGAAGCTGCGCCTCGGATTTAACTTGGAAACGTACGATGCTGCCGCAATAATCGGCGACTAGACACTTCCCAATCATGAAGAGCCTGACAAGAACTACGGACAATGCTGCGGCAGCTTCTGTTCTGTGCACCCTACTGAGCCTCGCGTGCATAACTGCTTGGTGCGCTGACAAGACCACAACACCAGCAGCAAAGCGGGCAGACCGCATCGTTATTATGAAATCTGCTCGAACGATGATGCTAATGCAGGGTACAAAGGTTCTTAAGACCTACAAAGTGGCACTCAGTCGCGAACCCGTCGGAGCGAAGGAGCGGACGGGAGATCATAAAGTACCCGAGGGTGAGTACGTGGTTGACTCGAAGAATCCGCACAGTCGATTCCATCTTGCCCTTCACATCTCCTAGCCGAATGCGGCTGACCGGGAGCGAGCGCGCAAGCTAGGTGTCAAACCTGGGGGCAATATCGAAATCCACGGCCTCGATAGCAAGTACGCCTGGGTTGGCAGTCTGCAACGCCAGGTGGACTGGACCGACGGTTGCATCGCCGTCACTAACGCAGAAATCGAGGAAATATCGGCGATGGTTCCGCTCGGAACGCCCGTCGAGATACGCCCATGATTTTAGTCGGCAAGTGGATCCCGTGCCTCGGGTTCGACGCAGTAGGCCTCGATGGTGAGCCGACCGCTGCGATCATAACTGCGGTTGTCGGCCCAATAGCGTTTGTCCGTCGTGGACGTAAACGATAGCGCCAGCGGAATGATCTCGCCCTCTCGAAGATCCTGCAATAAGACGCTATGCCTTACATCTGGCAGCGGTTACCGGAGAAGTCCAAAATCCACTGTAACGCGACGATTGCTGGCAGATCCGTGCTCAGAGGCCATACAATCGACGCCTTTCCGCCTCCTCCGTCCTGTCTTATTAAGTTTAAGTCCCCACAATCCGCCATTATCGCTTTGGGACCACTCCCCCTGGTCCCACCCACCCGCACGCTAAACTATTTGGACGGCATTATCCGGAGTGTTCATGCGGAGCAAGACTTCCGCCGCCTTTTTCCTGGTTATCGTGGCAGCTTTGGCGCTCGGTTCCCTTGCCGCAAAGGCAAAGACCACCGAGACGGCCCCGCTTTCCCTTCCTCGTCGGCCGCACTACGTCTTTCAGAAGGTGGGTGAAAATTTCGGCCTGAGCTTCCTGACGCCGTCCTGCATCCTGCAGGACCAGGAAGGCTTCATCTGGATCGGAACGCCCGACGGCCTGCTTCGCTTTGACGGCAATCATGTTCTCCGCTTTGGCATCGAGCAAGGCCTTCCGAGCACCAACGTCAACCAGATCGTTCTGGCGCCTACCGGCCGTATCTGGATTGTCACTTCCCGAGGCATCTCTTATTTGGAAGCGGGCAGGCTTCATCAACTGCCACTCGCCAAGATCTACAATTTTTTCCGTCAGCCCTCCGCGCTGGCCCTCGATCACTGGGGCAAAGTTTATCTCGCTACCGAAGGCGGCCTGCTTCGCGTCGATCCCGACCGCCCCAACGATTTCCGCCTCTGGTCCGTAGCAGAGGGCCTGCCCAGCATTGAAGCAGAGTCGGTCAGCGTCACCTCCGAAGGCCGAGTTTGGTTCTCCTCCGGGCACCGCGTCGGCTGGCTTGATTCTCAGGATCGTGTCCACATGTTCCCGGTGCAAAGCGGCCTCGCTCACGAACCGGTGCTTAGCATTCTTCAGGACTCCGAAAAAATCCTCTGGGTTCGCACATGGTCGCATCTCTATCGTCTGAATCCAGGCTCAACTCACTTCGTCACCGAGCTCCCAGATCTTCCCCCCGCCAACGACTATGGCTCCCCCACGCTCGACCGTTCCGGCAATCTCATGATCCCCACGGTTGCAGGCCTGTACCGCCGCACCTCCGGCCAGTGGGAGGTCATCGATCAAAGCCGCGGCATGGCCGTCAACGCTACCTTTGCCATCACAGAGGACCGCGAGGGCGCCTATTGGATCGGCCTTGGCGGGGCGGGTATCCAGCGCTGGATCGGCCGCAAAACATGGTCCAGTTGGACGCAAACCGAAGGTCTTCCCGACAACGTTGTCTGGTCTGAATTGCGCGACAAACGGAAGCGCCTCTGGCTTGGCACCAACAGTGGCGTCGCCATGTGGGATCCTCAAGCCGATCACTGGCGAATCTGGAAATCGAAAGACGGCCTCAATGGTTCCTTGGCTCGCGATCTCACGCTTGCCCCCGATGGCGCCGTATGGGTCCTTTGCCGCCCGGGCGGCCTTACGCGCTTTGACCCCGATACTCTGGTCCCCGAGAAAATCTCGACTCCAGAACCCAATCCGACCGGCGTTCACGTCGGCCCGGACGGCCGCATCTGGATCGCGAACTCTTACTACGTCAAAGCGACCCGTCCTTCGCAGCGACCCTTCCAATTCGTTGATGTGCCATTGCCTCCAGAAATCCACGAAGGCATAGGCCGCTTCGCATCGAGCCCCGATGGCGTTCTTTGGGCCATTGGCAGGGGCGGCATCTCCCGCTTCGATGGCAAACATTGGCTGCACTTCACGACGGCCGACGGTTTGCTGCAGGATGACGTTGTCGAAGCTGCTCCAGTCAGTCGCGATGAAGTTTGGTTTCACTACTCCGACGCTCTTGGTCTCAGTCGTCTGCGCCTCGTTGATGGAAAACCGCGCGTCACCCACTACGGTCTGGCGGATGGACTGCCCTCTCTCGACGTTTACATGCTCGGAGCCGATCACGATGGCAACATCTGGGCCGGCGGCGCTTCTGGCCTTACCGAATTTCTCCACAATGGCCACACCCTTCGCTTCACGCAGGCCGATGGCCTCATCTGGAACGACCTCAGCGAGCGCGGCTTTTTCGCGGAAGAAGACGGCTCCTTGCTCTTTGGAACCAGCGGCGGCCTCGCCCGCTATAATCCTGTCTCCGCCGACGAACGTGTCGAGCCCCAGCCTCGCGTCGTGATTACCTCCGCTCTGCTCGGTTCCCGTGACCGCCTCGGCGAACGCAACCCGGGAGCGCCGCGCAGCGACAACACCTTCCGCGTGGATTTCGCGGCTCTCACTTACCGCGACCCCGGGAGCGTCCGCTGCTACTATCGCCTAGCTGGCCTTGAAAGCGAACCTAACGAGACCTCCGACCGCGAAGCTCGCTATCCCGCTCTTCCTCCTGGAGATTACACTTTTACCGTTTCTTGCCGTTCCGCCCGTGGCACGCTCAGTCTTCCCGCGCAATTTTCCTTCACGGTAATCCCTGCCTGGTGGCAAACCTGGTATTCACGCGGTTTTGTCATTCTTCTAGGCCTCATCGCTCTCTACTCCCTCATGAACTACCGCACGCGCAAGTTGCAGGGCGAGCGTCTCCGCCTCGAAGAAGCCGTCGCCGAGCGCAGCGAAGCCCTCGCGCAAGCCAACAAGGAACTCGAGGAGATGTCTCTCACCGATCCGCTCACCTCCGCGCGCAATCGCCGTTTTTTCCAAGCCACCATTGCCAGCGATGTCAGCCAAGCCGTGCGCGCCTATTCCTCGCCCGATCCGACGCGCAGCCGCCGCAATCGTGACATCGTTTTCTATCTCATCGATGCGGACCATTTCAAAGAAATCAACGACCGCTTCGGCCACGATGCGGGCGATCAGATGCTCATAGACCTGACGACCCGCATCAGTTCCGCGATTCGCTACTCGGATGTGTTGGTCCGCTGGGGCGGCGAAGAATTCCTGGTCGTCTCCCGCTTTTGCGAGCGCAAGGAAGCCGCCACGCTCGCCGCACGCGTACTCTCCGCAGTTGCCGGCGAACCCTTTAAAATCAAAGGCGCGGTAGGGCTCTCTCTGAATCGAACCGTCTCGATTGGCTGGGCCGCCTTCCCGTGGAATATGCATTCGCCCGTCGACGTCAACTACGAAGAGGTCCTCGCCCTTGCCGACCGCGCCATGTACAAAGCCAAAAACGCCGGCCGCAACCTGGCCATCGGCGCTCTCCCGCCGGAATCTGCCTCTGAGCCACACACCGCCGTCGCGCACGGCGATTCCGAAGCTCGCGTCTCGGAAATCGCAGCCACCGCCGCCTACGTCACCACCTACGGCCTCGAAACCACGTCCATCACCTAGCCGTCCTTTTCACCAACCACGCGGTTTCTCAGCACCTCCCGATCAAGGGTAAACTCTCTACCGGTGTCGAGCCCACTTGAAGACGTAACATTTCACAACGGCGCGATCGAACTCCACGCCGTCGCCGCCGGCCCGCCTGACGGTCCTGTCGTCGTCCTCTTACATGGCTTCCCGGAATCCTGGTACTGCTGGCGCAAGCAAATCGACCCTCTCGCCTCCACCGGCTTCCGCGTTATCGTTCCCGACCAGCGCGGCTACAACAAAAGCAGCAAGCCGCGCGGCGCAGCTTCTTACGCGCTCTCCGAACTCACTTCCGACGTTCTCGCCATCGCCGACCAACTCGGCGAAGAGCATATCTTCCTAGCCGGCCATGATTGGGGCGCCGCCGTAGCCTGGAGCGTCGCCCTCCTTCATCCGCAACGCGTCGCCAAGCTCGCCATCCTCAACGTGCCTCACCCGAGCGTGATGCGCCGTTACCTAAAATCAAATCGCCGCCAGCTTCGCCGCAGTTGGTACATGTTTTTCTTCCAACTCCCTTTTCTCCCCGAGGCGGCCTTCTCCGCTTTCCGTTTCCGTCTCGGCGTCCGTTCTCTGGTTCGTTCCAGCCGCCCCAACACGTTTTCTAGCGAAGATCTCGCCCAATACCGCGCCGCGTGGTCAGAGCCTGGCGCTCTCACTGCCATGATCAACTGGTACCGGGCCGCCTTTCGCTATCGCATCAAATTTCCTGACACGACGGTCCACGTCCCGACGCGCATCCTCTGGGGCGAACGCGACGCGTTCCTCCTCTCCGACATGGCCCACAACAGCCTGCGATATTGCGACAGCGCCGAACTCTACACCTTCGCCAACGCCTCTCACTGGCTCCAGCACGAAGAACCTGCCCGCGTTTCCGAACTCCTCATCGATTTTTTCCGCGGTCGGCCAACGTAACACGAAGCCCCCAAGGCAAACTCGACCATTCAGGCTTAAATTTCGCCCAATCATCAGCCAACCAAACAAATCGTCTCGCACTCAAAAGTGGTACGATTTCCGCCCATGAGATCGCCTATGAAATCAACGGCCACGAGAACTCTTGTACTTCTGACCGCCGCATTTGCCGTGCTCGCGGTCACTATCTGCAGCTCCTCTTTGATTTCTCCCAAACTCTCCGCCAGCAATCTCTCTTTCGCCCTCGGGCCAAATCCGCAATCGTCGCCGGCCGGAGCACAAGATCCTGCTGCTGCCGCGCGCATTGCCCGTATTGAATCTGGTCTCCTCCCCGCCGTTGTGATCAAAGGCCAGCCTCCTCAGGCGATGACCATTATCGATCGCATGGCGCACTACAAGGTCCCCGGTGTCAGCGTCGCCTTCTTCGACCACGGGCAAATTATTTGGACTAAAGCCTACGGCTTCGCCGACGTCGTCTCCAAAAAAGCAGTCACAGCCGATACGCTTTTCCAGGCCGCCTCCATCAGCAAACCTGTCGCCGCCCTCGCCGCGCTTCGCCTGGTGCAAGACGGGAAGCTCAATCTCGACGAAGACGTCAACGTCAAACTTCGCACCTGGAAAGTCCCTGAAAACGCCTTCACCGAAAAAGAAAAAGTCACCATCCGCCGCATACTCAGCCACAGCGCCGGACTCACGGTGCACGGTTTTGCCGGCTACGCCTCCGACGAACGAGCGCCCACCGTTGTCCAAATCCTTAACGGCGAAAAACCCGCCAACTCCGATCCCATCCGCGTCGATGTTGTCCCCGGCACTCTCTGGCGTTACTCCGGCGGCGGCTTTGTCGTCCTGCAAACGCTCATGTCCGACGTCACCGGAAAGCCTTTCCCGCAAATCATGCGCGAACTTGTCCTCGGGCCCGCGGGCATGACCCACAGCACCTACGAGCAGCCGCTTTCCAAGGATCGCGTGCCGGAAGCCGCCACCCCCTACAGCGCCAACGGCGACCCCGTGAAAGGCGGTGCGCACACCTATCCTGAAATGGCGCCCGCAGGCCTCTGGACCACTCCCTCCGACCTCGCTCGCATGGCCATGGAAGTCCAAGCCGAATACGCTGGCAAATCTTCAAAAATTCTTTCGCAAGACATGGCGCACCAGATGCTCACTCACCAAATCGGCACATGGGGCCTCGGCTTCGGCCTCGAAACGAATGGCGAAAAGCCTCATTTCGGCCACGGCGGCGCCAACGAAGGCTTCCGCTGCAACATCGAAACTTACACCGACTCCGGCCAAGGCTTCGCCGTCATGACCAACTCCGACAGCGGGGGCGAACTCACCGAAGAAATCTTCCGGGCCGTCGCCAAGGAATACGGCTGGCCCGATTACCGCCCCACCGAGCACACGCTGCTCAAAATCAATCCCGCCACCTTCGCAGCGTATCCCGGCACCTACGAAATCCCCGGCATCGGCAAACTCACCGTCACGCTGAAATCGCCCAGTCTCTACGTAGAAGCCGAACCCTTCGGCCCCGACCCCATCGAGCTCCTCCCCGAATCCGCCACCCAGTTCTTCGTCCTCTCCGGCGACATCACCTTCACCTTCCACAATGACGCTCAAGGAGCCGTCACGGGCCTAACCCTCCACGCGGGCCCCCAAACCTTCGAAGCAAAAAAGATCTCCTAACAGGACCCAGCAAGGCTCGCCTTCCAGTAGCTTGGGAATCCCGGGCACAAGACAGGCAACACTCAGCACCAGCAGCCTTTCCCTTCAGTGTGCTAGTATCCACTACTCGCTTATCTTAAGGATCACTTGAATGCGGCATTCCCTCACCGCACTTCGGTTTCTATTGTTGTCTTCTTTTGCCTTTATGCCTGTTTTCGCGCAGGCTCCCGCCGCCACTCCCGCGGGCAGCCCCGCCAAAACAGAAGAATCATCCCTCGCCGCTGAGCCGTATGTAATCGAGTCAATCCAGAGCAAGGTCCGGTTTGAGCCGGATGGCAAAGGCGAGCGTGACTTGCAACTCCGTATCCGCGTGCAGTCCGAATCTGCCATTAGAGAATTTGGCGTGCTCGTTTACGCCTATAGCGCCAGTTTTGAAAATCTCGACGTTCTCTACGCTCGTGTGCGCAAGCCGGATGGATCGATCGTCGAAACTCCTGCCGGCGATATTCAGGAACTCGATTCCGCGGTCAGCCGTGAAGCTCCCATGTACACCGACCAGCGGGAAAAACACATCGCTGTTAAATCCCTGGGAGTTGGCGACATCCTCGAGGCCAGTTTGCGCTGGACCGTCCACGACCCCGTTGCGCCGGGACATTTCTGGTTTGACCACAATTTCTTCAAGGCCGGTATCTGTCTGAAGGAAGAACTCGAAGTGAATGTCCCGGCGAACCTGGCGGTAAAATTGTCCGGTTCTAACCCATCTCCTCTGATACGTGAACAAGATGGACGCCGCATCTACACATTCACGACTTCACATTTGAAAAAAGAGGAAGAGGAAGGCATCCCCGCTTGGGAAAAGGACTTCGATGGCGCCACTCCGCCTTCCGTGCAGCTCAGTTCTTTCTCCTCTTGGGCTGAGGTGGGTACTTGGTTTGGCGGTTTGCAACAGCCGGGTGTCAAGGTCACGCCGGAAATTCGCGCCAAGGCCGACGAACTTACCAAAGGGAAATTCACCGATGCCGAAAAAATTCCTCCCATCTATGATTTCGTGGCCTCTCGGTTCCGCTACATCGGCGTGGACCTTGGAGCTGGCCGCTATACCCCTCACTCCGCCGAGGCGGTTCTTGCCAATCGTTATGGCGACTGCAAGGACAAGCACACCCTCTTCGCCGCCCTTCTCCAAGCCGCCGGCATTCAAGCCTTTCCCGCTCTGATTAGCTCCACGTACAAACTAGACGCGGACATGCCGTCCGCCAATCTTTTCGACCACGTGATCACCGCAATCCCTCAGGGCGATTCCTTTCTTTTTCTCGACACAACTCCCGAAGTTGCTCCCTTCGGCTTGCTTCTTGCCCAGCTCCGCAACCGCCAGGCACTTGTCATCCCTTCGAACGGCATGGCCAAACTTGTTCGTACCCCAGCCGATCCTCCGTTTCCGAACTGGGAGAAGTACAAGATGGATTCCTCCATCGACTCGAGCGGCGTTCTCGACGGCAAAGCGCGCTTCGAAGACCGCGGTGATGCCGAAGTCTTAATCCGATTGGCTTACCGCAACACTGCTCAGAATCGTTGGAATGAGCTTGCACAAAATTTTGTCCAGCGCTTGGGTTTTGGGGGAACCGTAAGTGAGGTCGCCGCCGCTCAGCCAGAGAGCACTTCCGATCCTTTTTGGTTTAGTTATTCCTATCACAGGCCAGACTACTCGGAGTGGAAACAGCACCGCATAAGCTTGCCATTCCCCATTATCCTTCTGTCCGAACTCACGGAAAAACAGAAGGCCTCGCAAGTTCCTCTTCCTCTCGGCTCCCCTCAGGAAGTCATCTACGAAGCCTCTCTCAAACTCCCCGTTGGTTTCTCGGCAATCCTTCCAAAAAATACCGACCAGAAAACCGATTTCGCCGAGTACTCGGCAACCTATTCTTTAGAAAATGGGGTTCTTCACGGCACACGTCATCTCAAGACCAAGCAGCGCGAGATCCCTGGTTCCGAGCGCGCCGCTTTTAGCGCTTTCGTGAAGAGCGTCGAGGACGACGAGAACCGCTATATCTTGCTTAGAGGTGAGTTCGAATCCGACAACCCGTTTGCCAAGAGTCAATCGCTGCTGAAACAAGGCAAAACGTCGGAAGCTATCGCTCTGCTTGAAAAAGCCCTGCAAGACAACCCGGATAACATCTTGCTGAAGCTCACTCTCGGAGGCGCCTATCTCCGCGTTCCTGACGAGACCAAAGCCATGGCCCTCTTTAACCAGATGGTTGAAGGCAAGCCCGATTCCGGCATGCTTAACGGCGTGGCCTACGAATTAGCTCGTGCCAATCTCCGCATCAGTGACGCTCTAAATTTTGCATCCCGCGCCGTCGCCGGGATTTCCGCTGACACTATGGACCTGACAACTGACCCTCCGGGCCCACTGGATTATGTGCGAACGCGGGCCTTGGCTGCGGATTGGGACACCCTGGGCTGGGCGAAGTTTCGCGCCGGCGACACCGCCTCCGCCGAGAAATACGTTCAGGCTGCCTGGCTGCTCTTCCAGCACGCCGGCATTGGCGAACACCTAATTGAGATATACGAAAAACTTGGAAAGCAACAGGATGCTGCGCGTATCTGCCACATGGCGCTGGCAGCGTACGGCAAGGATGACGACCCAGATACTAGAAATAAACTGCAAGCTGCCGAAGATCGGCTAGGTGTCTCAAAATCGGATTCCGTGACCCTAAACGCGAAGGCCTACAAGCCGACTGCCTACGGTGGAGTTGAACTCTCGGAAATGCGCTCTGTGAAAATCTCTTTTCCTGCCGAACTTCCCGCTCAATCCAAAAGCGCCACCTTCGCCATCACAATTGTAAATGGCCAGAAAACGGCGCTAGTCAAATTTATCGAGGGCGACGAGGGGCTTCGGCCTGCCGTTAAAACCCTAGTCACCGCCAAGTATCCTCAAGCCTTTCCCGACAACACGCCCGTAAAACTAGTTCTGCAAGGATTGCTCAGCTGCTCCAAATTCAGCAAAGGCTGCATGTTAGTCTTCTTTCCTATGGAAACCATCGCCGCCCCATCGCCAAGTCCGTTTCAATGAAAGCACGGGCGCGGATGGCCGCCCCTTCCCGCGCCAAGCTCGCTCCGTTTGTCACGACCGCCGCGCAGCGCTATCCTATCGTTGTCATCCTGCACTTGGAGGCTACCATTGATCGGATCCCTCACGTCTCTCGACTCCCTGCTCCTCACCATCGTACTGGCCACACTGGCTATCGGGCTGCCTATTCTTCTGGTGTTGGCCATCCGCTTTCTGTGGGACCGCAGCTTGAACCTCGGTCGCTCCAGAGAACTCGAAAAACTCATCTGGCAGTTGCACCGTATCGCCAGCGCAACGGAGCATCAATTGAATTTGACATTTCCTGCCGTCCAGCCCGGCACGGAAGAGCCCCGCGATCTCGCCTATCTCCAACAGCTTCCCGCCGAGCCAGCTGCGGCCTCTCCCAGCGTCGCTCCTCCCGGTGCTGCCGCTTCAGCCCCCGCCCAAGGCCAGCGTGCCGTGCAAAAGCCCGCAGCTCAACAGCCTACGTCTCCACAGCTAGACGCCCAGCAGGCGCCTCTCCCCGCTCTGGAACGCCGAGACCCCTCGACCGAGGCTCCCCGCGCCGGAGTCAACTCCATGTTCGGCATATAAATCATGTCCGGGCGGGTGGCATAGCCTTAGCGCCACAAACTGTGGTTTTTGACTCAGTCTCTATTCTGGTATGCCCCACCTTTTCGGGTTTGGTTTTTGAAAAGGTGGGTCTTCCTCTTCGTTATCGCTTACTCGCCATTTCTTAAGACCTGCTTCTCCTCGGCAGAAAACTGACGGTAGCGGCCGGTTTCGATTTCGCGCTCGCGAGCAAACGGCGGCATCTCTCGCAATCTTTCCAGCGCCTTTTGTACTTCCGGTCGAAGAGGCGCATTCGCTTGGGCGGAGGCCCGCTCCGTAGTCGCCCGCACTGTGGTGAAATGTCCCGGGACCGAACCCGCAGCTCGGTAGCTGCTCGGCGTCCCGCTCATCCTGTCAACAGACAGAACTGGCCCATGCGGCGCGACGCCCGCAGCGTCGCTGTTGGGGTAGCCCGCGTTGGGTGCGCCTCCCGGCACCGGTGGTCTCCAGGGTCTTGCCGGTCCGTTCTGGTTGGGCAGGGGCCGCGCGTTGGGACCTGCCGGGGGAGGATCATCGTACCCATTGCCCGGATCGGGATAGCCCGCAGGATCGTCGTCCGAAGGACCATAATACGGGTACGAATAATAAGGGTCAGGCGCGTAATACCAGGGGTTGTAGTAGGCATACGGATATCCCCATCCCCAACCCCAATACGGCCACCCAAAGCCAAGTCCCCAGCCCCAGCCATAACCGTATCCTCGGCCCCAATACCGTCCGCCCCGGCCGAAGCCACCGCGACCTCCAAAGTAGCCGCCACGAAACCCGCCAAACGAGCCTCCGCGGGCGAACCCAGAGCGGGCTCCTCCGGAGAAACCTCCACCCCCGTGAAACGCTGCTCCCCCGCCTCCATGAAATCCTCCGCCACCGCCGCCGTGGAATCCTCCTCCCCCTCCACCGTGGCCTCCACGTTGGGCGAGCGCCGACTGCGGCAACCAACCAAGCGCAATCATCGCAACGAAAATACAAACGACTCGAAATAAAATGGCTTTCTTCATATCACTACCCTCGGTTCCAGGTCCCTTCGATCCCTTAGATGACAAAATTCTCTCAAAGGGCTACAAATCGGCATTCTACACCCGTGTCGGGCCCCTCGGGTACTGCCGCTCGCGCCTAGGTCCATTGCTCTTTCCTTGCCCATTCCTCGAGCGTCCCCGCTCACGCCAAGATTCACCGAGGAACCTGAAGCAGCCGTGTCGGGCGGCTGACCGCAATTGTCGTGAGATTTCGCTCGATTCGCTGCTGGTCAGGACGATTCTGTACTGTATGGAACTGCGCTCGGTAAAAACTCCGCGAGAGAATTCTTGCGCGTGCTTCTTGTCTCCCTGAACCCTCTCGGCGCGCTCTGGTAGCTAACGCAAGGGAGGATTCGCCAGTATCGGATGCACTCGTTGCAATCCCTGAAAAGCGCGACGCCTATTTGAGTCCGTCGCGCTTTTCCACCCGTTCCTCGCTGGAGACGGTCGCGCCTTTTCTGACTCGCGTGCGGAGATTCCCCCCTCGAATCGTGCGCTTCCTCACTTTTTTCAAAAACAGCCGGGTTCAGCCGTCTCGCTTGCCGAAAATCCCCGCCGATCTCTCATTTCGGGCCGGCGCCCATTTCCGCTACAATCTCCCGGCTCCAGCCGAGCCACCCGTATGCCCTGTGGGTGCGCCGCACAACAGGTGGAGAGGTAAACGAAATGAGTGGTCGTCTGAAGAATCTTCTATGGTTCGTCGTCGCTCAGTCGCCCGTGTCTCGTAGCTGCACGGCACGCCGTGCCCTCTTCTGCCTCATCCTAGCCACGGCTTTTTTCTCCTTCTGTTCCCCGCGGCCCGCCCAAGCCCAACAACGCCGCGAGCGCGAAGCCAACAGCGTCTACGCTGCTCGCCGCGCCAAACTCGCCGCGCAAGTCGATGCTCCGATCCTTCTCTGGGGTTTCACTGGCCGCGAAGAATCCTCGCAAACCTACGTGTTCGCACAGGAAAACAACTTCTACTACCTCACCGGCCACAACGAAGAAGACGCCGGTTTAATTATTCTTCCTTCGCAAAAAATCGGCGCAAGTGCTTCGTCCTGGAATGGCCCGCAGGAAATTCTTTTTCTGCCGCCAAAGAATCCCGCCAAGGAGAAATGGAACGGCCTCCGCATGTCGCCAACCGATCCCGGCATCGAAGCGCGCACCAGTTTCGCCTCCGTTCTTCCGTACCCCGAAATGCGCGCCACTCTGGAAAAGCTCGCGAAACTCTATCCCGCTATTTACACCATTCTTCCCTACGAAAGAGAAAATGGCGGCTATCCCCACGAAAAAGCCGTCGTGGACTGGATTCACACAACAGTTCCGCAAGTTACGCCAAAGGACATTCGCTCCAACATCGAGGCGCTGCGCCAGATCAAATCGCCGGGCGAAATTGCTTTCCTGACGCAGGCCATCCAGCTCTCGCTGGACGCGCAACTCGCGGCGATGCGCATGATGCGTCCCGGCCTCCACGAGTATAAAATCGCCGCAAAAATGGTGGAAATTCATGCCGCAGGCGGCTCAGAAGCCGAAGGTTACGCTCCCATCGTCGGCGCAGGACCCAACTCCACCGCCCTGCACTACGACAAACTCTCGAGAAAAATCGAAGACGGTGACATCGTCGTCCTCGACGTCGGCGCGCAATACTCGGGCTACTCCGCCGACATCACCCGCACGCTTCCCGCCAACGGCAAATTCACGCCGCGCCAACGTGAAATCTATGAAATTGTTCTCGGTGCGCAAAACGCCGCCCTAGCCGCGATCAAACCGGGCATGGACTATTGCCAGAGAGGCTCCAAAAGCGTCCACAAAATCGCCTACGATTACATCAATTCTCATGGCAAGGATCTTCACGGCAAATCGCTTGGCCAGTACTTCATTCATGGCCTTGGCCACGATATCGGTCTCGAGGTCCATGACCCGGGCGAATACTGCAAGCCGCTCGAGCCCGGCATGGTCGTCACCGTCGAACCCGGCATCTACATCCCCGAAGAAAATCTCGGCGTCCGCATTGAAGACGACATCCTCATCACCGAAACCGGCTACAAATTCCTGAGCGAGCGCCTCCCCCGCAATCCCGACGAAATCGAAAAAATCATGGCCGAAGCCGCCGTTCAGCGCGCCAAAGAACCCAAGCAGGACAACGATTGAGGACTAGGTGCTCCATCGTTCAAACGTGCGGCAAATCTCTTTCCGCTTCCCTTTAGTTCGCGAATGTCATCGTCTTTTGCACCGTTTGCCATGTTTGAAGCTCGAAACGATAGCGGCTTCTTACTCGCGACCGGACTGCCTTCACTCGCTTAGAGCGGTCGGCAATTGACCTGCGCAAAGACGGGCCTTTATACTGTTTATTCGCGTTGGGCGCGAAATTCCGTCCGGCGTGCCTCGAGTCATTCCGCGTGCACCGCTCCGCGTCGCAGGGCGGGCTGCCTGCAGGAATTTCCGAAATTTCGAATCGTTCAGGGAGCTTATGAGCAGCGTTAAAGCCACACAACTCCGCCCCGGCATGGTCGTCCAGCACGAGGGCCAGCTTTTTACGGTTTTCAGCGTCGATCACCGCACGCCTGGCAACAAGCGCGGCTCCATGCAAACACGCATGAAGAATCTCCGGACGGGGGTCATGATTGACTACCGGTTCCGCGCCGAAGAATTCGTCGACCGTGCGATTCTCGACGAAGTCGAGTTCGAATACCTCTACAACGAGGGCGACGAATTTCACTTCATGAACACGCAAACCTACGAACAGATGCAGATGACGCGCGAAGAGCTTGGCGAAACGGTGTACTATCTCATTCCAAACACAACCGTAAAGATCGAATTCTTCGAGGAAAAGCCGATCGGCGTCGACCTTCCGGACACCATGGAATTGAAAGTTCTCGAGACCGAGCCGACGCTGCAAAAAGCCACCGCCAGCGCTGTGATGAAGCCAGCGACGCTCGAGACGGGCTTGGTCATCCAAGTGCCGCCGTTCGTAAATTCCGGAGACCGGGTGAAGGTGGATACAACGGAAGCGCGTTACGTCCAGCGGGTCGAGTAGTTTCTGAGAATTGTTTTCTTGGCTTGAGTTTTCAGCTGGAATGTTTGGTTTTCCGCCTCCGCAGCTAATTTCCGCGCGAGCGAAAATTAGAAGAGGCGAAAGAGCCCCGGGCAACCGGGGCTCTTCGTTCTTTCAAAACAAAATGTTGTGAGCAAATCCTTTGCCGTGCTTCGAGAGACGTCGTTCCTCAGGCGTTGTTGGCGGCGGATTTTTCGCCAGCCGGATGCGCGCCGAAGACGCGGTCGAAAATGGCGTTGACGTAGCGAAGCTGCCGCTGCAGATCAAACGCATGCGCCAGCGCTTTCGAATCGAGATACTTCGTGATTCGCGCGTCATTCGCTATGCGCTCGCGGAAGTCAGACTCCGCCTCCCAGGCGGCCATGGCGTTTTCCTGCACGGCTTTGTACGCGTCGTCGCGCGGCATGCCCTTCTCGACAAGGTCTTGCAGCAGCTGTCCGGAATAAACCAATCCGCGAGTGGATTCGAGGTTGCGCAACATGCGCTCGGGGAAGACGCGCATATCGGCAATAATCCAGGTCATCTTGGCGAGCATGTAGTCGACGAGAATCGTCGAGTCCGGGAGGATGATGCGCTCGACGGAGCTGTGCGAAATGTCGCGCTCGTGCCAGAGCGCTACATTTTCGAAGGCGGCTTGCATGTTCGAACGCACGAGCCGCGCGAGGCCGCAAATCTGTTCGCACGTCACGGGATTACGCTTGTGCGGCATCGCCGAGCTACCGCGCTGCTCCCCGCTGAAGGGCTCTTCCGCTTCGCGGACTTCGGTGCGCTGCAAATGGCGAATTTCGAGGGCGATCGTTCCGAGCGTCGTGGCGATCAGCGCCAGCGCGCTGAGATACTGCGCGTGCCGGTCCCTCTGAATCACTTGCGAGGCCACGGGCGCAACGCCGAGCCCCAGCTTTTTACAGATACGTTCTTCCATTTCCGGGCCGAGATGCGAAGCATTGCCGACCGCGCCGGAAATTTTCCCGACCGCCATTTGCTCCGCCGCGGCGCGGAACCGGCCGATATTGCGCTGGTTTTCCGAAAACCAGTTCGCTATTTTTAATCCAAAAGTAATCGGCTCCGCATGGACTCCATGTGTCCGGCCAATTTGCGGCGTATTGCGAAACTGGTGCGCGCGCAAGTCGAGCACTTCGCCGAACAACACAAGCTCACGCTCGATGAGCTGCGAAGCATCGCGAATCTGCAGCGCCTGCGCCGTGTCGACGATATCGTTCGAAGTCAGTCCATAATGCAGCCACCGCGCGGCCGCAGGATCTCCGATGGATTCGCCGACGTTCATCGTAAACGCGATAACGTCGTGCTTTACACGCGCTTCGAGTTCGTGAATGCGTGGAACGTCTACTTTGGCGCGTGCCCGAATCGTCGCCGCGGCATCTTTCGGCACGAGTCCAGCTTCGGCAAGCGTTTCCGTGGCCGCCAACTCAACATCCAGCCACTTCTGGAAGCGATTCGCTTCGCTCCAGACCTGGCCCATCTCTTTGCGTGTGTAGCGTGGAATCAAACCGTCTCTCCTTGGGCGTTTTTCGTGTCTCGCCCGATCGGACTATCCAAGGGCCAGCCAGATGAAAGGTTCGCGTATGGGCGCTTCCTGGCTCATCATACCGTAATTTGCGCAGACGAAGTGCCTCGAGCGCAGCCAGAGGCAGCATCCGGTTGAGAGCGAACGTTCTAGGATATAGATAGTCTATATGGTAGGGTATAGGCGCTCTATAGCCATACTGCCAGAGGAGAAATTCGTGCCGTACCAAAACCGGATGGAACTTCTGCAAGGGACGCTGGACCTGTTGATCCTGCAAACGCTGATGTGGGGCGCGCGCCACGGCTACGGCATCGCTCAGGCCATTCGCGCGAACTCGGGCGAGCTGCTTCAAGTCGATGCCGGGTCGCTCTACCCGGCTCTGCACCGACTTGAAAAGAAAAAATGGATCGGCGCGGAATGGAAAGTTTCGGAGAACAAGCAGGACGTGAAGGTCTACAAGCTGACGGCAGCGGGCAGGAAGCGCCTAACGCAAGAACGCACCCGCTGGGAACAGATCAAAGACGCGATCGCGGGAGTGCTGAATCCGGCGAAGAAGGAGAACCAGCCATGAAGCACTGGTGGAACTGGCGCAAGCGAAGCGACGAGTTGGAAAAAGAGATCCAGTACCATTTGCAGATGGCGGAAACGGAACGCATCGAGAGAGGAGCATCGCAGAACGAAGCGCAGGCCGGAGCGCGCCGAGAATTCGGCAATGTGGGACTTGTAAAAGAGCTGGCGCGAGACACCTGGGGCTGGCGCTGGCTCGAACAAATCGGCCAGGACCTGCGGCATGGCGCACGCATACTGCGCAAGAATCCTGGCTTCACTGTTCTTGCCGTACTGATTCTCGGACTTGGCATCGGTGCCAACGCTGCGGTCTTCAGTGTTTTGCACGCGGTACTCCTTCGTCCGCTACCCTATAGGAACCCCAAACAATTGATGATGCTCTGGGTCACGGACTCGCGTCCCCATAACTTTGCCGTTACGGACGGAAGCACCAGTTATCGCGACTTTCTCGAATGGCGCCGCCAGACACATGTCTTTGAGGATCTGGCCATCTTCTACAAACGTGGCTGGTCGGTTGTTACCTTGACCGGCGAGGAGCCAGAAAAAGTCCAAGGGGCCTTCGTTTCGGCGAATTTTTTCGCGCTCATGGGCGTTCAACCCTTGCTGGGTCACGCCTTTACGGAAGAGGATTTGCAGCGCCGCGAACGCGTGGTGGTTCTGAGTCATGGACTCTGGCAATCGCGCTTCGGCGGCTCACTGGAAGCTGTAGGCTCCGATATCTACATTTACGGCAAGGCTTGGAGAGTGGTGGGCGTGATGCCGCCCCAGTTTCGTTTTCCGTTTCTCGCGGGCAATTGGGAGAACCACGTTGAGGGTGAGGTGCAACTCTGGGTACCCCTGACCACCAATCCATCCGACGAATCTTTCCCCAGCGATCCATCCGCCAGATTCCAAGTCGTCGCACGATTGAGTCCTACAGTTACCCTCCGTGCCGCGCAGGCGGAGATGGACACGATCGCGGCACGCCTGGCGGTTCAGTATCCCGATTCTGATAAAACGCTCGGAGTGCAAGTACGCCTGCTCAGCGAATATATCTCCGGCGAAATGCACAGGCCGCTGATGTTGCTTTCTCTCTGCGTCTTGCTGGTACTGCTCATAGCTTGCGCCAATCTTGCAACGCTGTTTCTCGCACGCGGCGTTACGCGTGCGCGGGAACTGGCGGTTCGGGCAGCCATCGGCGCCACCCGGTGGAGGGTGATTCGGCAGCTACTGACGGAATCTGTGTTACTGGCGATCATCGGGGGCGGCGTAGGCGTTCTGCTTGCAGGTCCTGCTGTGCATCTGATCGTGGCACTCTCCCCGATCAGCGTTCCACGTCTTGATGAAACGCGGATTGATCCCGCTGTGCTGATCTTCAGTTTTTCGGTCGCCCTATTGTGCGGCCTCGGTTTTGGTTTGGCGCCGGCGCGCCGATTTTCCGCTAGCGATCCCCACGAGTTGCTGAAAACCGGCCAGCAAATCACCGCGAGCAGCACATTTAGAATGCAGGGCCTGCTGGTCGGAGCTCAGTTTGCGCTCTCGCTGGTCCTGCTCGCCAGCGCCGGTCTCCTGATTCGCAGCTTTGTGGAAGTGCTTGCCATCGATCCCGGCTTCCAGCCAGATCACACACTCACAATCAGAGTGCAATTTACCAATCCCGACGCCACTCCTCCTGCTCGGATGGCTGACTACTATCAACGCGCATGGGAGCGCCTACGCGAAATACCCGGCGTGCAAGCCGTGGGCACGGCCGGCAACATCTTCTTTCTCGAAGAGAACCAGAATCACGCGTTGCGCCAGGTCGAAGGACATCCTCCCGAGCCTGTCGGCAGTTGGACGCCGCTCGTTTGGACGCAGATTAGCGGCGATTATTTTCGCGCATTGGCGATCCCGCTGCTTGAAGGCAGATACTTCACGCCACAGGATGGTCCGGGTTCTCCTCCAGTGGCGATCATCAATCAGACTTTGGCGAAACGCTACTGGCCCGGCGAGGATCCCATCGGTAAGCGGCTAAAGGGATTCGATCCGCGGGGGCGCAATGACGAGTGGGTGACAGTTGTCGGGCTCGTCGCGGATATGCGGAGCCACGGCCTCGAACGGGCGCCTATGGCGGAGATTTACGAGGTTCAAGCGCAAAGGGGAGAAGCTACACCTAACCTGGTAGTGCGAACCTCCGCTGACCCGATGCAGCTCGCGCCGACCATACGTAGCATCCTCCGTTCGCTCGATAAGGGTGTCATTCTTTCCAGCATCACAAGCATGCAGGATGTGCTGCATGAGCAGACCGCAGCGCGGCGTTTTCAGGCGTGGTTGATGGGACTCTTTTCGGCGCTTGTAGTGCTGCTAGCGGCGGTTGGCGTGTACGGAGTAATGCATTACTTCGTTACCCAGCGCATTCCTGAGATTGGCGTGCGGATGGCCTTTGGAGCTTCTGGCAACGATATTGTTTCGATGTTCGTGCGAAGAGCCATGCGGTTTGCCGGCGCGGGACTGGCGGTCGGATTAGTGCTGGCGCTTTGGTCGGGATCGCTGATTAAGCGGATGTTGTTTGGCGTTACGAATAGCGACCCGGTGAGTTTTCTTGGAGCGCTGTGGTTGCTCGTCCTCGTCGCGCTCTTTGCGACTTATTTCCCTGCCTGCCGAGCTTCCCGGATCGATCCGATGGTGGCGTTGAGATACGAATAAATCATGGCTCTCAGAGAGCCACAACGAAGGATGAAAATGAGTCTGGGTTGGGATAGGTTTGACGCCCTCCCTTTGAAATGCCCGTCGTTTCAATTTCGAATAAACCGTGGTCTCCCAAGCACGCTGCAGCCCTATGATATTGGCGCACTTACGGCCTAGCTTATGAAGTAGCCCCGGAACTGTCCGAATTCGGACACCCCGGACCTAACCGCAAGGCCCGTTTTCTGTCTAATGATTCGGATGAGCGAAAGCGCCGGAAGCACCCAAGACCGCGAGGCATTTCAGAGCGCGGCCCGAGAAAGCGATGCCATCGCCGTGGAGCGCACGCTCGCCGGCGAGCGCGATGCTTTCCGGGTGTTGGTCGAACGCCACAGCCAGCAGCTCTTTCGCCTGGCGTTTCGCATGACGGGAAATGAGCATGACGCCGAGGAAGTGGTGCAAGAAGCTTTCTTGCGTGCTTACCGGAACCTCGGCCAATTTGGCTCGCGCGCGAATTTTGGCACTTGGGCGTACCGCATCGCCGCGAATTACGCGATTGACCGCATGCGCCAAAAACGCACTGAGGATGCACGTCGCCAGACGCCTGGCAGACTCGCGGAAGAGCAGGAGCAGGATCCCTTGGATTTGGTGGCCGACGACAGACCGACTCCGGACCGTTTGGCGGGCAACCTCGAGCTGAGGAAAAAGATGGAAGAAGCGCTGAAGGAATTGAGCTCTTCGGAACGAACGGCGTTCGTGATGCGCCATTGGGAAGGCTGCGCGATTGAAGAGATTGCCGCAGTGCTGAAATCAACGACGAGCGCGGCCAAGAACACCGTTTTTAGGTCCGTGCAGAAATTGCGGCGGGCATTGGAACCATACGTGGGAGCGCGAGGCGGGCTGCAAGCGAAAGCAGCAGGGGCCGCGGCGGAACCCAGGGGAACAGAACTATGAAACATCTGACAGAAGAAGAATTGATTGGCTATCGAGAGGGGGAGACTACGCAACGCGAAGCTATCGCCGAGCATTTGACGACCTGCACAGCCTGCCGCACAGAGCTCGACCGCATCGAAGCCGTGCTCAGCGCGCTGGACAATTTCCCGGTTCCCGGGCGAGGGCCAGAGTACGGCCGTGCAGTCTGGCAAAAAATTGCGCCGCGGCTTCCGGAAAAAGCAGGGCGGGGTTGGCGTACGTGGCTCGAACCGCGCCGCTGGGTGACTCTCGGCGCCATGGCCGCCCTGGTGATTGCGGCGTTCGTCGCGGGGCGCTGGACAAAGAAGCCTGACGCCGGAACGCCAGCTGCCAGCGTGGCGCAAGTTCGTGAGCGCGTGCTTGTCGTGGCGGTCGGGGACCATTTGGGCAAATCAGAAATGGTGTTGATGGAGCTGGCGAACGCGGCACCTTCAGCGTCGGGGCCAAAGCAAATCAATATCTCCGCGGAGCAGAAGCGCGCGGAAGACTTGCTGGACGCCAATCGCTTGTACCGCGAAACGGCGCAGCAGAATGGCGATGCGGCGCTGGCCGACGTTCTGGATGATCTGGAGCGCGTGCTGATGGATGTCGCGCACAGTCCGCAAGAAATTACGCCAGCAAAACTGGAATCACTGCAAAAGCGCATCGAGGCGCACGGCATTTTGTTCAAAGTTCGAGTGGTCGGCAAGGAATTGCAAGAAAAGCAGAACAAAACGAATTCCACGCCAGCGGCGACGGAATCGAAAGCAGGAGAGAGGAACAAGGCATGAGCATCGGACAACGGACTAGCAGAGAAATCAAGATTTGGGGCATGGCAGCGGCATTGCTGATCGGGCCGCGGATGGCGCGCCCCGCGGTTGCCCATAGTGCTTCAGAGGCGGCCGCGGATTCCTGGCAGGAGCAGAGCAGCGCTGACCGTGAGCAGGAAGCCCGTGATCGCGAGCAGGAAAAACGCGACCGCGATCAAGAAGCGCGCGACAGAGCACAGGAAAAGCGCGACCGCGAGCAGGAGCGCATCGAACGGACCGACGAACTTTACAGTGACGGCCGCGAAGCTCTCGACGAAGACCGTTACGACCGCGCGGCCGAGAAATTTGGCGAACTCGCTTCCATGAACGGGCCGCAAACGGATGCCGCGATGTATTGGAAGGCCTACGCGGAAAACAAGCTGGGCAAAAGAGATTCCGCACTGGCAACGATTGCCGATCTGGAGAAGAAATATGCGCAAAGCCGCTGGATAAAAGATGCCAAAGCGCTGGAGATCGAGGTGCGGCAATCGAACGGACAACCCGCGCACCCCGAATCACAACCCGATGAAGAACTAAAAATACTCGCAATCACCGGCCTGATGAACAGTGACCCGCAGCGAGCCATGCCGCTGCTCGAAAAAGTGCTGAACGGCCCGGGCACGCCGAAGGAAAAGTCGAAAGCGCTCTTCGTGCTGGCGCAGAACGGCTCGCCGCAATCGCGCGAGATCCTGGCTCGTATTGCCCGCGGCGAGAGCAATCCGGACCTGCAGCGCAAAGCCGTCGAATATCTGGGAATGTTTGGCGGTCAGGAGTCGCGGCAAACACTAGCCACGATTTACGCTTCCTCGAACGACGTCTCGGTGAAACGCGCCATTATTCGCAGCTACATGATCGGCGGCGACAAGGAACACTTGTTCGCGGCAGCCAAGAGCGAAAAAGACGCATCCCTGCGTGCTGAGGCCATTCGGCAGCTTGGCCTCATTCACGCACCGGAGGAATTGCGTCAGCTTTATGCGGCCGAGACTACGCCCGAAGTCAAAAAAGACATCCTGCAGGCGTTCTTCCTCTCCGGGGATGCAAAATTCCTGGCCGACGCAGCGCAGAGTGAAAAGGACCCGGAGATTCGGCGCACGGCGATTCGCAATCTGGGACTGATCGGTTCGGCGGAGGCCAAGGAAGCGTTGCTGGCAATTTATGCAAAAGAGACCGACCGCGAGAACAAAGAAGCGGTGCTCAATGCACTTTTCATCCAAGGCAACGCGCATGCGCTAGTGACGATTGCGCGGGGCGAAAAAGATCCGCAGCTTAAGAAGACTGCGGTCTCCAAACTCGCTTTGATGAATTCGAAGGAAGGCAACGATTATTTGATGGAGATCTTGCAGAAATAGGTCAAGTGGCGGATGAGTTGCGGCTCGTGACTTCTGGCGGTTCGAAAAAAATGGAGTGAGGCAGATATGATGACTTGGCGCAAGATTTTGCTCGGGCAAACCATTCTAGCAGCGGCGCTTTTCGCCGGCGGACCGTTGTTTGCGCGGCAGTCGGCGGAAACCCCGCAGTTGGTGAACGCGAAAATCGAGACGCGCGCAGTGAACGGCTCTCTCGCGGAGACTCTTCGCGGCGTCGCAGCGCAGGCGGACAAGCCGGAGTGGGTCGGATACAGCGTCGGTGAAATTGCCGGCGACCGCACGGTGTGCTGTGGGAACTTCAACGACAGCTACGGCGGGTGCGGTACTTGCCGCCTCGAAAAAGAAAATGGTGTCACGAGCTCAAACTCGCAAAAAGACGCAACCGCTGGAACGCTGCAACTGGAAGGCTCGCGGCAGCTTGTCGTGCTCTTCCGAGTGGAAGGCAAACAAGTGATGCGCATTCGCGAAGCCTCGGAAAATTGCACGCTCGATGCAGGCGGCCTGACGTTTATCTGGCTCACCGGCGTGAAGCCCGCGGAGAGCGTAGCGTTGCTCGCCGATTTCGTTCACAAAGCAAGTTTCGAAGGTCATGGCGAGCACGAAATTGGCCAGGGAGCGCTGTCCGCAATCGCGCTGCACGCCGATCCGGCCGCTGACCGCGCGTTCGAGTCCTTCGTCGCCCCCGATCAGCCGGAGCAGCTCCGCAAGCACGCGTCCTTCTGGCTCGGAGCTTCGCGCGGAAAATCCGGTGAGGCGCTGCTCGAAAAAATGGCGAAGAGCGACGCCAGCCCCGAGGTTCGCTCGCAGGTGGCGTTCGCGCTTTCGGTAAGCCACGAACCGGAAGCGCTCAATGAAATGATCCGCATGGCCAAAGACGACGAGAGCACGCACGTGCGCGGCCAAGCGCTCTTCTGGCTCGCGCAAAAGGCAGGCCAAAAAGCCATGGGCGCCATCACCGGCGCAATCGAAAACGATCCCGACACCGAAGTGAAGAAGAAAGCCGTGTTCGCACTTAGCCAAATGCCGAAGGACGAAGGCGTACCAAAACTGATCGAAGTAGCCAAGACCAACCGCAACCCCGAAGTCCGCAAGCAAGCTATGTTCTGGCTAGGCCAATCCAACGATCCGCGAGCGCTGGATTTTTTTGAGCAGGTTCTCTCGCGCTAGGAAACTAGCGCAGAAGATCTTCCAGCTGGATGCGGGTGTCGGTTTTGGCGTCGCGGTATTTGACGATGACGGCGCACTGCAGGCTGAGTCCATGCTTCGCGCCGACGGGATGCGTCACGGCGCGCGAGCCGGGAACGACGATGGCCTCCGCGGGGATGACGAGTGGCAAGGTTTCGCTGGCAGTGTAAATCGCGTCGCGCACCAGATCGTAAACCGGAATCGAGCGATTGAGAATCGTGCCTGTGCCGAGAACCGCGCGATGCTTCACGACGGTCCCCTCATACACACCCGAATTCCCTCCCACGAGCACATCATCTTCAATAATCACTGGCATTGCGCCTACCGGTTCGAGCACACCGCCGATCTGCGAGGCAGCGGAAATATGGCAGTTGCGCCCTACTTGCGCGCAACTGCCGACCAGTGCGTGCGAATCGATCATTGTGCCGTCGCCAACGTATGCGCCCACGTTAACAAACATCGGCGGCATGCAGACGACGCCGCGCCCGATGTATGAGCCGTCGCGAATGCTCGAGCCGCCGGGCACGATGCGAATGCCGTCGGCAGTCGTGATCGCGCGCACCGGATACGTGGACTTATCGATGAACGGCTGGCGCGTCGAGCCGGCGGACATATCAACGACAGCACCCATGCGAAAGCCGAGCAAAATTCCCTTTTTTACCCAAGCATTGACGCACCAGCCTGTCGGTGAGGCAGCATCCGGCTCCGCCGCGCGGACTTCCCCGCGATTTACGGATTCCTTGAATTCGCGGAAGAGCCGGAAGTGTTCTTCGTTGTAGTGAGCCGGAGGCTCGTCAAACAGTCTTTCGATTTGCTGCGGCAGCATGGACTCGCTCATGCGGCAGCGTGAGCAGCCGCATGTGGCAGCACGGCAGAATTCAGCGACTCGAGCACGGTGCGAATGCGTGCTTCGCTTTCGGCTTTCGGCGCAACGAGCGGGAGACGCCACACCGGCTCGAGCAAACCCATCTGCGCCATGGCCGCCTTCACCGGGATGGGATTCGATTCGATAAAGTTCACTTCCATCAAAGGATGAATGCGCCGGTGAATTTCTCGCGCGGCTGCGAAATCGCCATCGAGAGCGAGCCGCGTGAGGCGCGTCATCTCAGATGGAATTTCGTTCGACACAACGGAGATCACCCCGCGTCCGCCAAGCGCGATCAGCGGCAACGTTATCGCATCGTCGCCGCTGAGCACGATGAAATCGTCCGGCACTGCGTTGAGTATCGCCGCCATTTGCGAAATGTTCCCCGACGCTTCCTTGATGCCGACGATGTTTTCAACCGCCGAGAGACGTCGCACCGTCGCGGGCTCGACGTTCACACCCGTACGCCCTTGCACGCTATAGACGACGATAGGGAGCGTGATGGCTTCGGCGATCGCGCGGTAATGCTGAAAGAGGCCCTCCTGCGTCGGCTTATTGTAGTACGGCGTCACGGAGAGAATTCCGTCGGCGCCGATTTCCGCTAGCTCGCGCGCGAGCGCAATCACTTCGGCAGTATTGTAGCCGCCTGCGCCTGCAAGAACGGGCACGCGTCCCTTCGCCAGCTGCACGGCGATCTCAACGACGCGCAGGTGTTCTCCGTGTGTCAGTGTTGGGCTTTCGCCCGTGGTGCCGCACGGCACCAGAAAGTCAATGCCCGCATCGATCTGGCGCTTGATGAGCCCGCGTAGCGCGGGTTCGTCGAGCGAACCGTCGCGGCGAAAGGGAGTGACGAGCGCAGTGCCTGTTCCAGTAAACATGGTGTTTCTCCTTCTTTTTTAAACGTCGTGCTGCCGAAAGCTACGGAAGGCGGCCTAAAGGCCGCCGCCCCGGAGATCCTTCAACTTATTTCGCCGAGGATCTCCTTGAACTCGTAGAAACCTTTTTTGCCGGCGATCCAGCGCGCCGCTTGGAGAGCGCCGCGCGCGAATCCTTCGCGGCTGCGCGCCGTATGGCGCAGCGTGATGGTGTCCGCGAGCGAATCGAAACCAATTTCATGCGTGCCGGGAATCGCGCCGGCCCGATTGGAACTGAGGCTGACGGGACGCGCGTAACCCGCGGCCTTCATCTGTTCCGCCAGTATCTTGAGCGTGCCGCTGGGGGCGTCTTTTTTTGCCGAATGATGAATCTCCCAGCCCCAGGCTTCGTACTCGGAATGTTTCGCAAAAAGCGCCGCAGCCTGCGTCA